>JGI24708J26588_10002551_pt1 | contig 13724 bp, 12 predicted proteins | sample BioPla1DNA2_FD_26588 | JGI IMG/M metagenome (IMG submission 26588) | reverse complement strand
AAAATTATTATATCATTGTAATTTAATTATGTCAACAACTATTTTAGTCTTTTTTAATCTTTTTTACTTCCTATTTATGGATGACCCTAAAAACTGATAGCATCTTTATTTTAATTTCTACGTCATTCAATAAATAATAAGACACTTCATCACAAAGAACAAAGTGACTACATATAGAAAATATATTCTCCATATGTAGCCACTATAATACATCTTAGTATAAAAACATACCACGAAAATATGGATGGACGTACTTACCGTAGATACCGCACCCCTATTTTATAACTAGCATCCACTGTTATTAAATATGAGGACAGTAACTAAAAAAATAATTTTGCAGCACTTGTTATAAAATTTAAAAGAAAGTTATTACTATATATAAAACTTAATATCTCGTTTTCCTCTACCATTTTCAATGCTTCTTGCCCTAATGTTGTCCCACCTAAGATTGTAATAATCAAAAATAATATCCATATTATAATGAAGCCTTGAATTAATCCTGCCAACATACCAGCCGTTTTATTTATATGGTTTAATATTGGTAGTTTGCTTATCAAATTAAGTGCATTACAGATTACCCAAAGAAGTATCAGAATTATGATAAATGTAATAACAAATGCAATCGCATTGATAACAACACTAGCCAGATAATTACTTACATATGCTTTAAAGTTTTCTACTGCCAAGGTTTTATAGATATCGGTATTATTGTTTTCAATTAAAGTATCCTTGATCGCTTGAGGTACCGGCAGTTTTTCTATATAGGATACCTGTTCATTAGTTTTCGTATCTTCCTCCTCAAAAGGAAGCATAACCTCTACCTTCTCAATAACAAGATTATAAAATTTTTCATTTCCTTTCAATAAATCATTGACAGTCGGACTAATCCACGTTGTCAAAATTAAAGTTATTATTATAGAACATAGAGAGAATACAATTTTAATAAATCCTATCTTTCTCCCAATAAGTGCATTAACAATAAGAATTGCTAATACAACAATTAATAGCCAATTCATATTTTCCTCCTATTACAAGTTTACCTTCTTTTAATTCATTTAATAACTGTATTACTTTGCTTACATAATAGGACTACTGTCCAGATATACATTGCAGTTACATTATTTTCACTGTTTATTCAACGAGCATGATCTCTGAAATTTCTGTTGGATTAATAAAATAATACTTGTCCAAATGATTAATCGGATAAATTGCTACTATATCCGTATCAAAGGTATATTGGAACTTTTCCTTTCCATTGACTTTTAAAATGAGGCAGGACTGATTATTATACATAATAATTTCTTCTCCTGATAGATAAATTGTATCATACGCAAAATCGATTGACCGCTCCAATATCCTCTTACCTTTTAAATCATATAAAATAATTTGACTTGCCTTATTATCAGATCCTTCTAGGACAAAACCATTATATTTTTCATTAAAGAAAATACTTTGTATTTTATTATCAAATGTTTCCTCCTGTATCAGTTCCGGTTTCTCCAGCATGGAAAACAAAAGATATCCATTTTCTTTATATATGCATACAGTGTCATTTCCCAGAAAGGCAACTTTAGGAATGATAATTTCTTTCTCTTCAAAACCGCCTACAAAACGATCCAAAAAATTCTGACCTACTTCACCAAAGTTATAGAAGCCTACGCTACTAACCAATTTTCCAGACGTAAAGGAAAGGAAACTTACCACTAACTTTTTACCATCGTTGGATAAAGAAAAATCGATGGGGTAACCTGCATCCTCCACATTTTTAACAATTTCGGAAAGAAGCCCATCCTCATTGCTATCGGAAACAACGGTGCCATCTTCATAGTATAGCTTTAAATAGCTATTGTCTCCATTTTCCATCAAAACAGCTACGACCCCTTTATTGCCAACTTCAACTTTAATAATGTCATAAAGGGTGATAATACTGGACACAAAACCCTTCTCATTAAAAATATGTATTAACTTATTTCCACGATCAGCCACAACGACATAATCATCACAGCTATCTGCAATTGGATCCATCATTTCGTAAGAGCCATTCCATAACAAATCTCCATCTTTCCCAATTGCCACTGCGCCATCCCTACTATATTTAACAATACCACCGTTATAGATAAGATATCCATTCCCACTTGCTCCCGTTACCGCTTGTGAACTTATAACTTCATAGCTTTGATAGTCCTTATTATAAAGTAGATATAGATATATCCCTACAACCACTATAATTGCAACGAGAAGCATACCAATTATGGTATTTCTAATTCTTCGATATCTTTTTCTTCGATTGCCGTATTCCCTTAAAGTTTGACCTTCGATTTCCTTTGCCATAGTTTACTCCCATTGCAGAATATTTTAAAATAATTATACCTCATTTGCATAGGAATGGCATCTTTTTTTTATAAAATGCTTATAAATGCCTATTACTCCCATAACAAAAAAATATTGCAGAACGGCTCATGGCTACGCTCTGCAACATTTTTAAGGAAAGATTCCTTGGCAGACTAATAACATTTTAAGGAACAATCAAACGTTGTCCCGCAAATATAACATCCTCATTTTCTATATTATTAAGTTCCATAATTTTAGTTATGTAGTTTGCAGAATTATATAATTTAAAACTTATTCCGGCTAAGGTATCACCAATTTGTACGGTATAATATTTTACTTCCTGTTGAACAACTTCCTGTGCTGGTTGCTCTTCTTCAATATCATCCACCACGACCTCGTCATCTTTCTTGAGATTATTCTCTGCAGTCTTATCTCCAGGCGTTTCGATATTATCGACTTCCTCTACCTCTTCCAATGGCTCTACATCACCAGGTACATATTCCACATCCAGACTGCCTTCAGATGTTTCAAGTTCATTAATAGGCTTCTTTGTATCCTCAGCCTGAACATCCTCTACTTTGTTCTTTGCACCTTGCGAAGAAGTAACCTTGGTATCATCATTACTTAAATTCTGCGTTAACACATTTAATGTATCCTGCATATTCTTCATCTGCTCATAATTATTTAGCATAGCAGCACCAACAATCAGCACGATAACTGCCAATAAGGTCCCAGCTGTATACATTAATCTTGTGATTCCTTTGTTATCATCCTGAGGGATACTTTTCTTATTCTGAATAACATTTCTTATTTCTTTAGTTACACGATCTTCGTAATTCTCTTCCTCTTTCTGGACGTTCTTATGCTCCACCATATAGGTCTGCATTTCTTCATTCTTTTCATAATATACATAATACCCATCTTTTTTTACCAGACGGTTATTTTNAAATATCAGGAAAGCTTCTTCCTTTTCTATATTATCATAAGTAAGAAGTGTCTTATCTTGTCCAGCAAAATTATCGATATGGGCTTTTAGTATTTTATCCTCATCTTCTAGTAAATACCCTGGCCCACCTAAATACCATCCTACTATCTCCATATCAACAAAATATTTTTTTATCATCTCATAAATATGAGTCCAAGTATCATTGGAGAATATGATATCTTCACTTGTATCAATATCTTCTACTTCGATGGCTCCAGAGATAAATAGATTGCGAGTGTTCTCTACCTTTATGTACTGACCGATTAGAACCGCTACTTTGCACTGGGAGTAATCCTCTCCGGCCAACTGTTTTATGAAGGTCATTACATAATCTTCTATATAGATTTTTCTTTTACCACTCACTTTTCCGACCTGACGAATATTCTTTGGCATTTTAAACATTGGCTGCACTCTATTCGTAGAATTTCCCGCCCCATTTTCATTGCTATATATCGTTTCTATCATATGACTCGCTCCTATCCCATACTGGATTCTATAAAAACTAATATCCAATCAAATAAGTTCATTGATCAATTTATTTGATTACCTTATATAAACTTTATTAGTTATGTATAAGCCTTATGCTCGCTAATGTTAAATAATCATAGCATAATGTGGACATGCTTTTTGTCATATCTAGTTACCATCTACAAATAACTTTTCTTCTCTTTTCTGTGAAAATCATGTGGTTTCGTTATTTTTCACAAATCTTATGCAATTATTTTACTTGTATGGCTCGAAAAAAGCCTGAAAATGCAGGTACTTTTATAGATAGAAGATATAATTTATGTCTATTTTTATTATTTCTGGTAATACTTAACTTGAATTCTAATAGTCAATTTCATTACATTCATATATTTGGAGGTAATATGGGATTTTTTATTAAAAAGAAAAATAGAATTGCATATTTTAATTCCGCAGAGAAAAATACTGCATACGAACTGGGCAAGATGCTATGTGAATTAATGCAAGAACATGTTCTATCTAATAGGACTATTGTATTCTTATGTATTGGTTCCGACCGCGCTACCGGAGATTGTCTTGGTCCCATTATCGGATATAAACTATCAAAGTTTAAGACGCTACAGAATTTTTATATCTATGGAACTTTAGAAGAGCCCGTTCATGCTAAAAATCTAAAAGACACCATCGAAATGATAAATATAGTACATGAAGACGCCTTTATCATTGCAATTGATGCCTCTTTAGGTAAATCAAATCATATTGGTTATATTACATTGGGTGTCGGTCCTTTAAAGCCTGGAGCAGGTGTAGATAAGGATCTCCCCGCTGTGGGTGACGTCTTTATCACAGGTATCGTAAATTTTTCTGGATTTCTCGATCAGATGCTTCTTCAGACAACTCGGTTGAATATCGTTATGTCAATGGCGGATCAGATTTGCATGGGAATAAACTATTGTATCCATCGGCTTAAAACACTTACGGTGCAAAGTTAATTATTAATGTTTTTAAATGGTCAAGAGTCATAAGGTCTTTTCCAACGTACAGTTCATACTCATTGGCAATATTAAGGGTTAAGACCTTTATCTTTTCCTCGGTAGTTCCTCGGTAGTGGGTAAATCTAAATACCATGAACTTAAATATAGGTATCCATTACCTTCTAGAATCATGGGATATTTCTCTGATAATCATCAACGTTCAACTCATTTAATCGCTAAGTTATCCACAAAAATCAAACTCATCCACTTATATCGTAATGATAAATCTAAAGAATCGGTCAATTTCGTCAATTCCGGTCATACTTATTGACTTTAAAAGCCCTATAATAATCATTATGAATAATATTGGTCCTCCTATGGTAAAAAGCAAACCACTGGTCAAGCATAGGATACACATGATATAATAACACTTAATAATAGAAATTTCCTCTCGAAAATGTAGTATAGTAAATAATATATTGATTTTACTCGATATTTATATGGCAAACAATGAATATGATAGTTAAAATGATTTATAAAGGAGATGGTTTACCCATCTCCTTCTTTATCTCTATATTGGATTGTACTTTAAGTGCTCAATTACATCCTCGATACACTTGTTTCATCTTCACCTTTAATAAACTTTATGTTTCTTCTAAGACTGATAAAGATGTGCATAACTTCCATTAAGGATCATAAGTTCTTCATGGCCTCCCTGCTCTTTAATACCGCCATTTTCCAAGAGCAGTATTCGATCTGCATTACGGATCGTGGTGAGACGGTGTGCAATGACAATGGTGGTTCGATTCTGGGCTCCTCCTAATATTGGAGGGTTATGTTATTATTCTATGTGTCCCTCCATTACACATTTGTTTATTACGATCATTTTTTTCATATCATATCTTCCTTTCATTTTGATTTTATATAAAGCGTTGATAAAAGAATATAGCTATATTTTTACCTACGATTTATTACGTTCCTAAAATCCAATCGATGTAAAGTATATTTTAAGGCATAGTATGAGCTATGGCAATGATTTTCTTCCTATATACATTGCATGCTCCGAATAACTAAGAAAACTTTCTCTTTCACATAACTTCTCTGCAAAATCAATACATTTATCAATCACAGGTTGTGACTGAGCAAGTAAATTAGTTTCACAAGGTGCAAGAATCGACTCCTGACCGAATAAATGCATTTTCTCTATAGGGAACTGTTCCATAAATGGAATAATATCTTTTTGTGGAATAAAGAACGCTTTAGTAAAGGCATCACCGGTATATGGTTTATCTTCTAGTATAGTATTTAAAACATCATCTGATTCCATCAATAGCATTTCAGGCATATATTTCATTTCATATATAATACCAGCAAATAATAAAATAAAGGAGACATATATCTGACCTCCCGGTTTAAGCATTGACAACGCCGCATTCATTGCTTTTATCCGATCCTTTTCTTCTAACAAATGATACATAGGCCCCATGAGAAAGACATGATCATATTCCCCTTCAACAATCCTTTCTACCTCTCTCGCATCACCTACTACTGCCTTGATAGACACCTTTTGCTCAGTTGCTTTCTCTAGAGCAAACTTAACATTACTAGAGGATAGATCAACCAAAGTTACATTACATCCTTTCTCAGCATAATGCAGCGAATAGCGTCCCGGTCCACCACCAATATCAAGAATATAATCACCTGGTTTTATGTATTTATCCATCATTCTTGTTGTGAGAATAAACTCAAAGGGGTGTTTCTCAAGCCTATTCCATTCTAGTTGTACGTCACTGTCGTAATATTCTTGTACTATTTTTACATCTTCCTCCATATCAAAACCCCCATTAATATAATTTAATTCAATCTACACTTATACCCATTCTAGTCAACGATATAGATATTAATGATTAAAAATTAAAATTATATACAATAAAAACTCCTACAAGAATATTAACTATTTCCTGTAGGAGTCAATTATTTGACACGATTTCTAAAAACAGTATAAATTTGAATGCTAATATTGATGGTAAATATAATTTAAGTCGCCGCAAAAACATACCAGTTTAATTTATTATAGATTTTTCACATTAAGCGCTCGGAAGGAATTTAACACCGCAAGTATAGTAACACCGACATCTCCAAAGATTGCTGCCCACATTGTAGTGATGCCTAGTGCACTTAATATCAGTATGATTACCTTAATACCAATTGCTAGTATTATATTCTGATTCGCAATTCCTAAGGTCTTCTTTGATATCTTGATTGCAGTAGCAATTTTAGAGGGTTCATCCGTCATTATTACAATATCTGCTGCCTCAATCGCCGCATCAGAACCCAGACCNCCCATTGCAATTCCAATATCTGCNCGGGCTAGAACAGGAGCATCATTGATACCATCGCCAACAAAAGCGAGTCTACCTTTTTGAGATTTCTTGTTAAATAATTCTTCTAGCTTTTTAACTTTGTCTCCCGGTAACAGTTCGGAATACACTTGACCAATACCAAGTTCCTTAGCAACCTTCTTCGCTACATTTTCTATATCTCCAGTTAGCATAACGGTATGCTTAATATTCGCTTTCTTAAGCTCTTTAACTGCCTGCTTAGAATCAGCTTTTACTTCATCAGCGATGATAATGTAACCAACGTACCGATTATCAACTGCTACATGAACCACTGTACCAACAATCTCACCGCGATAGTAGGGGATATTCATCTTATTCATAAGCTTCGCATTTCCCGCCATAACTTTTTTGCCATCTACAGTTGCGATAACACCATGACCGGAAATCTCCTCCATATCGCTGATACGTCTATTATCAATATCCTTATTATATGCTTGCTTTAAAGAATTCGATATGGGATGATTTGAAAAGCTTTCCGCGTAAGCTGTAAGCTCTAATAATTCATCCTTAGATATATCCTCTGCGTGGATTTCTTGAACCTTAAATACGCCTTTTGTTAATGTTCCCGTCTTATCAAATACAATAATCTCCGTTTTCGCCAGTTCCTCTAAGTGGTTGCTTCCCTTAACCAAGACTCCCTTTTTTGATGCTCCACCAATACCACCAAAGAAACTTAAAGGAATGGATATTACTAAAGCACAAGGACAAGAAACAACCAGGAAGGATAAAGCCCGGTAAATCCATTCGTTGAAGGTTGCTTCTTTAATCACAAGTGGCGGAATAATTGCTAAAATTATTGCTATGATTACTACAACCGGTGTATAATATCTCGCAAATCTCGTAATAAACTTCTCCGACTGTGATTTCTTACTACTTGCATTTTCAACTAGATCAAGAATTTTGCTAACAGTTGATTCTTCATATTCCTTGGTAACCTCAGCTGTTATCGTTCCATTTATATTGATACATCCACTTAAAATATCACTGCCGACATCTACTTCATGGGGAACGGATTCACCAGTAAGTGCGGAAGTATCGACCATAGAAGTCCCCTCAATCACCTTACCATCTAGGGGAATCTTCTCTCCAGCTTTAACTACTATAATATCCCCAATCTGAACTTCATCCGGATCTACTTTAATGTGCTCCGAACCTCTCATAACATTTGCAAAATCCGGCCGAATATCCATAAGGCTCGCTATTGATTTGCGGGATTTGTCAACAGCGTGATCCTGAAACAACTCACCTATTTGATAAAACAACATGACAGCTACACCTTCTGGGTACTCTGCAATCAGCATAGCTCCAATGGTAGCAACTGTCATTAGAAAATTTTCGTCAAAGACCTTTCCACGNAATATATTTCTAATCGCCTTCTTAACTACATCTCCACCTACAATTACATAGCTTATTAAATATAAAGCAATCGGTAACCATTCTAACCTTATGTTTAATATAATCGCTATAACAAACAGTATGGCGCCTATAATAATCCGTTTAAGACGTTTTTTCATGTCGCACCTCCCTCATGTGCTACTTTTACATAATCTTATTATAAATCATACATGCTATATGCTCTTTATGATTAGAGAATCAATTTTGAAACTTTAAACATTTCATATGATGTGAACACATGAACACATATTCATACCATATGAAAAAAATAATAAATTGAATTACTTGTTCTATATATTATTTTATTATGCCTTTTTCATATTTGTATCTGGCTCTATTTTTTTAACAATTTTCTCAGCAGCTTCTATAATTGCAGGCATTTCCTCAGCTTCAGCTTCGATAGCTAGCTTTTGGGTAATAAAGTTAACTGTCGCTTCCTTAACACCATCCAATTCATTAATTGCTCTTTCCATTTTTGCAGCACAGTTAGCGCATCCCAAGCCCTCTAAGATAAATTTCTTTTTCATGATACTAATCCTCCTTATTATAATATGCCTTATGCGTTAAATGATCCATAATCTCAAAAATATTGATTTTTGTAATAGCTGTATGGACATTTATAAATAACTCTCAATTAACAATTGGTTTTCATTACTCTAAATCTCATTTATATGAGTTAAACCTTGGTCAAATATCTGCCTTACATGTTCATCATCCAGAGAATAATATACTACCTTACCATCTCTTCTGTTTTTAACTAATTTTGCTTGCTTTAATACCCTTAGTTGGTGGGAAATTGCCGATTGCGTCATATTGAGTAATACTGCGATATCGCAAACACACATTTCAGCTGCATCCAGAGCCCATAAAATCTTGATACGTGTGGAATCACCGAACACTTTAAAAAGTTCTGCTAGATCATAGAGCGTTTCCTCCTTTGGCATTTGCTCCTTCACATGATTGACAACATCCTCGTGTATTACATCGCAATTGCACCGTTCAATGGCCTCTACTTTCCTCATAATAAACCTTCTTTCATTAGTTTTATTTATAATTACAAAATGTATTAACTATATCTAATTTTCGTATACGAGAAACATTCTCGTTCTTAGCTTGCGTGGAAATACGACGCGAAGTATAAAGATTTGTATTTGTTGTATTAAGATTTATGACAACAAAAAACGTTCGCATTTATTTGTCATGTGAACAATTATTCATATGTTCATTAGTATTATATTCCTTAAAATATAAAATGTCAATAGTATTATATCTAAAATAAAGATTACAACATTTTATATTTCACTATGTAATGAGACTGATTAAAGATTACAATCTTCATCAGAACATTTTGTGGCAAACCACCTTTTCTTTCTGCCACATTTGCATGTGTGCTCTTCTTCTTGCTGTATAAGCCAACTTTCCANTCCGATTTTTCTGATTGATAGTATGTTCTTGTATGCTAATTCATGATGCAAAATACCATCTTTGTAAAAAGCAAATAGCTCATTACAAGGAAAGTCCTCACATTCCCCGCAATAAAGCAACCCTTTATTCATACAGCATGTACGAGTAGGACAATCATTAACAAGCTCCTTTTCATTTCTACACCCTAAGCAATTAAGATTTTCTTTTGTTTAAGTTTCTATCATAAAATGAAAAGTAACCGTTGGGATATATTTTCATATATATAATCAGTACCTACAGGATTAAAAAGTATTGTTCCATCGATATTGAGAGGAAAACTTATATTATAGCCTATAATCGACGCATAAATAGATGCAAGTTCTATTATACCATTATAAAATCCACCTCTAAAGCTATACTCTATCGACATATCTTCCATCTTAATGATGTTTCCAGAATTATCCAGCACAGTCATTCTTTTTGTTTCTAGATTACTTATTCCATCCTCAATTACGATATATTCGCCATCACCTAAATATATATAATGATCCTTCATATCTATCTTGAATTCCCCATCTTTTCCGAGAAGACCAGTTACATAAGAACCATCCTCGTTTTCCTTCATTACAACAACTAATCCATTCACCATATCAACTATGCGATCAAATGTAGAATTAGAAATTTGGTATCCTTCAACAGAATAAACTGTATATTTATTACCTTCTACACCATAAAACAGGCCATCTACAACATCACTTACATAGTCGTACATATTATCACAAACCATTGTACCGGATTTGTCATAATAAGCTTCTTTGTCGCCCTTAATCACTTTAAATAAGCTACCCGTATGTTTGCCATATGATATTTCATCAAATTCAGTTGGTAAAACTTCTTCCCCATTTATTGTATAGATCCCTTGTTTTCCTTCCTTATCTTGAAATATCAAATATAGATCATCGATCAGATATGAACTTTCATTATGATAAGCATGCCTACCACCAGAATTTCCTGATGCAGAATAACTAATTAAACTATCAGGTGAAACAAATAAGGTTTTTGATGCTTGCGTTGAAGTAACACTTGATTCTTCTTCTATACCATCCATATTCTCTTCAATTAATGGAGTCTGTGTTATAGCAACTTCTACATCGTTAAATGTTTCTTTAGGTTCATCTACAATCTTTGGAATTTGTGTGATAGCAACAGTGCCTGCAAGTAGCGAAACTGCCACTCCGCTAGCTACTTTTCCACCAGTTGTCTCTAACAATTTAGATATAACTTCTTTAACCCCTCTTTTACCTACTTCTACGATTTCTTTTCCTGCTGATTCGACTATCTTTGTACCCGCCGTTTCTGATATTCCTTTTGCCACGGAAGCTGACACAACACTCGGCACTGCAGCATAGGCCACTTCCTCGTGGAATAATAGGATAAGTAACGGTAGTCCAGAAAGGCTATAAAGTTCGATTCCTTCTCTTTTCTCTGTATCAAGGACAGCCTTTTTAATATTTTTTCTTGCATAATTCAGCCTGGACTTGACAGTACCTGTAGAACATTGCATTACTTCTGCGATCTCACTTACTGACATTTCTATCAAGTAATAATATTGTACTGTTACTTTTTGTTCCTCTGAGAGGTTATTAATTATGTCTNGAATTTTATTCTTTTTCTCTTTATTTAGCATAATGTCTTCTGGCAAGAATTCTTCCTTATCGTCACTTGCCTTTTCGAAAATAAAATCATTGTTTTCTTCTGTTGACAATACTTCCTTACTATCTTTTTGAATAAATCTCAATGTCATATTAGTAGCGATTCTACCCGCCCACACAAGAAAAGTTTCCACGGTTTTCAATGTATCTATTTTTTTATATATCTGAAGATATGTCTCTTGCATCAAGTCAGCGGTTTTATCATTATCGTGAACGATTCTATATATGATTGAATATATATATTTCTCAGACAGCTTATATACCTGTTCAAAAGATTGTTCGTCCCCATTTTGAAATTTAGTGACAACTTGAAAAAGCTTTTGATTTTCTGCCTCATATGTTTTCTTTTGTTTTTCTAAAATACTTTCCATTTTGCTCCCTTTCTCATAAGTACTATTCTTCTATTTTTCGAATGGCATATATGATATCTTTTTCGATATCCTCGATTAATTCTATTTCATCATTTTCTTCTAAACTCTCAAACACATCGGCAGGTATATCCTCAAAATTATAAGTATAAGTAATTGTCGCACCATTTGGAATTAGTGTCATTTCGCCTTTTTCATAATCTACACCTAGAAAAACAGCTGTATCACTATTAAGAGGCATGTCAGCTAAATTTCTTAATGGTGTTCCATCTTCATAAATGATTTGATATTCATCAAATGGGCTTGTCACTGTAATATAAACCTCTGACTGTGCATATAGAGCATTTGGTTCAGATTCACATACTATAACTTCCAGGCTTCCCTCTTTCAATTCAATTGATTTTAAAACAAAGGCCTCGTTTTCTTCAGAATAAATCAAAAGTAATGTGGCAATATCACTACCGTCTCCAACCATAACATAGCCACCCATACCAAAGTAATCGTACAAAACATTCTGAACATGTTCTTTCCTTCGTTCTTCACTATCGGCTATTCGATACGTCTCAGTTTCAGGATAAATCCCGAACTCAGTTGTATCTTTATTTATTCTTACTCTAAAAAACTCTCCATTTCTTTCTACTGTATATTCCTCTATTTTATTATTTTCATTTTCTTCATCTTCTACATCAACAGTCTTATTTATTGTTGTTTCGCCATCTTCCATTTCTGTTTCTCCTGAATCTGATAACTTCGTTGGTTTCGTTGTGTATTCCTCTTTTTGTCCACATCCTACAGCCATTGCACCTAATAATAGTAACGTAAGTAATAAAGATATTGTTTTTTTGTCATAAGTATTCTCCTTTTATGTATATTAAATTAATTATCTTACAATTGATACTTATAATCAATGGTTAGATCCATCTCTTAACCTACTTCCTTTTAAGAAATAATATTTAATAGCAATTTTTAAAAGTCACAACTATCTTGAATATATTCAATTACATCCCTACCGTTTTCCACACCTTTTGACCAGTCAAACCCGATATAAAAATCCTGTATAGCTTCTCTTTCAAAAGGCTGTTCTTTCATCATTCCTTTTAAAATATATCGATATGTTAATTTCATAGGATAAATTGTATCATTTATAGCTTGGCATTCATTTGGAAATATAATTTCTTTAACTTTGATATTTTCTTTCTCTATATATCTTTCTACTTTATGAATTGGTTGCCTGGCTTTAAGTTCTGGTGATAAGGAAAAGCCGTTGGCTTCTTTGTCACCAAGTCGTGAAAATTTTAAATATTCCTCAATATATTTTCTATATTCTTCTTGAATATTTTCTCTGCCTAAGGATGCAACAATTGTTTGCAATAGAATGTATTTTTCCCCATTATCAATAAATTTTCCAAGTGCTTCTGGTGATATATTTTCTTTCATTTGCTCCATGAATTTTTCAAGTCTTTTTGTAACAACACCATTAAGTGCAGCCTGAGAATAGTCAGAATATAAATCTGAATATATCTCTTCTTTTTCTATAATATCTTCCATATAAGCAATCTTAATATTATTTTCAGGAGAATGAGTAAATGGCATTTTTTTCGTTTTATACCCTGAAATAGTGAAATATAATACTGTGAGAGTCGATAGGAAGCTATCCATAGCTGTTCCCTCCTTACTTATAATGGTTT
>JGI24708J26588_10002545_pt1 | contig 13732 bp, 16 predicted proteins | sample BioPla1DNA2_FD_26588 | JGI IMG/M metagenome (IMG submission 26588) | reverse complement strand
GACCTTGAGCAATTAGTAAAGCCAGAGGCCCGGAGGCCGTGGAGTTGGGGGACTGTATACCCTAATTTACGCACCAAACAGATTGATTATAGCGCCCAAAGGTTAGCAAGAACATCTATTACTCATGCCCATAGGGAGAGCCAATACAGGAGTGCAGAACGGAATCCGTTTGTGGAAGCTATTCATTGGGAGTTATCAGGGGAACATTACAGCAGACAGGTATCAAGGTGGGGTGAGGATGAATGTGACGATTACGCTACACAGGACAATTATGGATTGGGAGTAGGGAACTTTCCGATAGGTGAAGTACCATTGTCGCATCCCCAATGCCTGTGCGTAACCTATCCGGTGATAACGAAAACAATGGAACAGGTGGCAGATGAACTAAAAGAATGGTTGGATGGNGGCAAGAATAAAGAACTTGACAAGTGGTTTNATGAGCATGGCGATTATTTTGCGGGGGTGGAACCGGGACAGAAAAANCTACTCACCTTGCAGGAAAATATTCTAAAAGTAGAACAGGCCCTTAAACAATTTGACACGACTAAGGTGTATCAGAATATATGGGTAAATGATGTAACAATAGCAGATTATGAACAAAAGATGGGTTCTATAAGTGCAAAAGACAGTTATTTTTTAGACAAGATAATAAACGCACAATCAAAAGCGGAAGAAGAAAAGTTCATAAAGCTGAGGGAAGCACTTGAGGACTTTAGATTAAAGGGCGAGGCATATCTAAGCAAGAAAAAGGAATTGGCAGACCTTGAACGAAAACTAGATGAACTGCTGAATGGACATACAGACAACCCATATACGCAGGCCAGAAAAGATAAGGCGTATTGGTTTAAGGATAGCAAAACGGCAGACAGTATAATACGCACCCCAACGGGCAAGATATGGCAAAGCTTAAAATACGAAGAACGATACTCATTATATAAATATACTTCCGGGTCAGGTGCATTTAACAGGCCATTAAGAGGCTATGATGGTAGCTGGAGCAACTTTAAAGGTATAGGAAAAGTCCCGCTTAATAACGAGGGCGAAGGTCAGGGGATTAAAAACATTACAAATGCACTAAAGAAAAGTAAATATGACTTTGATATATGGCTACAGCGTGGGGTGGAAAGCGATAGAGGCTTATCGGGCTTTTTAGGTGTATCTGAGCATGATTTGAAATTTGGATCAACGGAGGAATTGAAGCAGAAACTAATAGGGAAGGTAGTAAAAGACGAGGCGTTCATGTCAACTTCGGCGGTCAAGGGTGGAGGCTTTTCGGGCCATATAATTAACATCTATGCACCAAAGGGCACGGAAATGATTTATGCGGAGCCATTTAGTGCTTACGGCCACGGTACAAAATCACCGAATTGGGATGGAGTACAAAAGCAATCTAGCTTTGGATATGAATTTGAGGTAATATTAAACAGAGGGTATAATTATAAAATAACGAAGGTTGAAAAATCAGGTAGAAGGATATACATTGATGTGGATGTTGTTAAATAGGGGGGATTAGATGGATAGGGACGAAGTATTGCGAACCGTGCAGGTGGATGAGGATAAAATAGTATGTAAGACCTGCAGATATAAAAACAGTGGGCAGGAATATCCCCACTATACAAAAGCCCATTGTGGAGTGTATAGGGAAGGGATAAAGACTAAGCCCAACAGTGTGTTATTTAAGAACGGAGATTGTGAATTTTATAAGCACGAATAAGACCACAAAGGCTTGCCAATCATTAAAAGGGAGATGAACCAATGCTGGTTAAGTGTGATGGAACAGGAGGATGTGGTAAAGAGTTTAGAATTACTGGTTTTGATCTTGATAAAATGAGTAATGATATTGAAAAGACATACTTTAAATGTCCTTACTGCAACAAAGAATATATTGCATTTTATACCGACAAATCCATAAGGAAAAAGCAGAAAAAAATAAGAAAGCTAACGGATTTAAAATCAATAGAGAAGCTAAAACAAGAAATAGGCAAAGATATGGACAATTTAAAGGCAAGACTAAGCACCTAAACGGGTGCTTTTTTAATGCCCTTTTTTAGTATTTGCAGGGCCTAAAGAACAAAGACCACAAAGCAGGGGGCCGACCTGTAAAAAAAGGTTAAGTGGAAAGGAGAATGGTCATGGATTTAAAGGAATTACTGGGTGAGGAGCTTTACAACCAGGTAACGGAGAAGGTGGGTGATAAACACAAAATAGCAATCGTATCTGATGGAACATGGTTCCCTAAAAATAAATTTGACGAAGTGAACGAGGAAAAGAAAGAGTACAAAAAGCAGGTAGACGACTTGAAAAAACAACTCAACAAATTACAGGAAACATTAAAGGATAACCAGGGAGCCACGGAGACTATCGAAAAGCTGAAAAATCAAATTGCCGATAAGGAAAAAGAACTGGCCGCAGTACGGAAAACCAATGCAATTAAGTTAGCGGTATTAAATGCCGGACCTAATGATGTTGTTGATATTTTACCGCATTTAAAGCAAGATGTTATAACGGTTGGCGAAGATGGCACCATTACCGGACTGGAAGAACAGATTAAGACATTAAAAGAGAACAAGCCTTATCTGTTCAAAGAAGAAGCACCAGGGGGAACCGGAGGGAGCAAGGGAGCCGGGGCAATCAATAAGAAAAACAAAACTAAGAATCCTTGGACTAAGGAGCATTTTAACTTAACTGAACAAGGCAAGATACTAAAAGAAGATCCGGAACTTGCAAGAACATTGATAGCACAAGCTAAAGAATAAAAAGAAAGCGAGGTCATAAAGTATGACTGTTACAAAAACCATAATTAATGATGTAATTGTACCAGAAGTATTCAATCCGTATGTTATCCATCGTACGGCAGAATTAAGTGCATTTTATCAGAGTGGCATAATTGCAAGAAATCAGCAATTAGACGCACTCGCAGCATCAGGTGGAAAGTTAATCAACATGCCGTTTTGGGAAGATTTAGACGGTGATGATGAAGTATTAAGCGACACTGAAGCATTGACCGTAGACAAAATTACTGCCGGCCAAGACGTTGCTGCATTACTTGCCCGTGGTAAGGCATGGAGTGTGAACGATCTAGCTAAAGCTCTTAGTGGTGATGACCCCATGAGAGCTATTGGTGATTTGGTAGCTGAATATTGGGCAAGACGTTTCCAGGCCGTGCTTTTAAACACTCTTGCAGGTGTTTTTGGCAATGATGCAACATTGATGAAGAATAACCAACACGACATATCTTCCGAAACGGGAGATAGCGGCAAAGATGCTGTCATAAGTGGAAAAACGGCCATTGATGCAATTTACAAGCTAGGCGACAGTGCAAATAAGCTAACCGGCTTCGGTATGCATAGTGCTACTGTGGCAAAACTAGCTAAGGACGATTTAATCGAATATATTAAACCGTCAGAAGGCGAGCCGGAAGTACCTACTTTCTTAGGTAAAAGGGTGGTAGTGGATGACGGAATGCCGGTAGTGGATGGGGTATATACCACCTATATATTTGGTTCCGGTGCATTTGGCTGGGGCGAAGGTGGTGCTCCTGTCCCGACTGAAACCATCCGGGATGGTTTGGCCGGTGACGATATTCTCATTAACCGTAGACATTTTATCCTGCATCCCCGTGGTGTAGCTTTCAGGAATTCTTCTGTAACAGGGGCAACTCCGAGCAATACCGATCTTGCTAAGTATCAGAATTGGAAACGTGTTTATGAGAATAAGAATGTTCGTATTGTTCAATTTAAGCACCGTCTTGAACCTGTATCGCAACAAGAGTAATGGGGTGATGATATGAGAAAACTTGATTATTTAAAACGTTTTACTTATACGCCCAATGAGTTTTATGACTACCTCAAGGGTCTTGAGGATGCAGCCGGGGGTGACGTTGATATCGTCATCCTCCCGGCCATGACCGGCGAAAGCAATGACGGCCCAGCTCTTGAACCAACTGTTGCTGAGGCCAATGACGATTTTTTAGCAACAGTGACGATTAAGGTAGTAAAAAATAGTACCGGTGAGGTCTTGGAGTTCTTCAACGGTACCAGGGAAGTAAAGGTAATCACGAACACTTCTGCAGGTACCATTGCTGTCAATGATGATGACCAGAGCGAGGCTGGGGCTGATGTAACAAAGAACATGACATTTGAAAATGGTGTATTAACATTTACTGTAACCCTTGATGGTACCTGGGCAGAGAATGATACTGTAAATATCACAGTAGATGACAATAATGTTGGCATCATGGGGTATACGGTAGAAAAAAATAACCATTTTCTTATTGATGTTGATGCAAATCCAACTTGATAGAGAGGGCGTAGTCCCTCTCTTGTTTATTAAAATGTAACGTTACATGGCGTTACAGGTAACATTATGTAACTATTTTAATGCCGATTAATACAAAAAAGTGTCCGCAAGAAATTCGTGCATGCCCTTTTTAAAAAAGTAAAAAACGCTAAAAGGAGTAAAATAAAGCTAAATAAGGCTAAATAAAGGGAGTGTAACGTTACACACCGTTACAATGTAACGTTATGTAACGCAATAGAATAAGAATAAGAATAAGAATATATATACCCTCAAGGGGTGATTTATTATGGCGGAACTTGAAAAACTGAAAAGGCTTATTGATGAAGAAAACTATCCTTATTTTAGCGATAGCGAATTAAATAAGCGAATCGAGGAAGAACCAGACCTATATGTATTAGCCCGTGAATTATGCCTAATCAAATCCGGGATTGAGGAAATGAAACTAGGTGATGTATCCATACCGGCCCCCAGGGAATATTTTTTGATGTTGGCCAGAAAATACCGTAAAAATCAAAATAAGGTGGTGGTTAGAGCCGATGAAGTATCATAGCAAATACATTGAAAAATTGATAAATGCGAACCCGGCTATAATCACTATCACGAGAAAGACAACTATTGATGATGGATTTGGTGGCAAAATTGAAAACAATGTTATTTTAGAGCCGCAAGCAGTAAGGATATACAACCAAAAATCACAGCGGGAGGTTATATCCGATAGGGGCATAAAAACAGAGCTAAACCTGCCCAAAATATTAGCTATGCATGGAGCTGACATTAAAAAAGGAGATATGTTTATTAATGGTGGGAGAACGTACAAGGTGACATCCTTATTTCCGTATATGGACGTATGCTTGCTAGGTGAGTTAGAGGTAGTAAAATGATTGATATAAAAAACCTTAATTTGCGTAGTGCAGTATTAAAGCACAGAGCGGCATTAGGTTTGTATGCGGACACGGCAGCCAAGAAGATGGAAAGAGAGGCCAAGGCGAACGCACCTTGGACGGACCGTACCACTAACGCCCGACAGAGTTTAGCGGGAAGTAGCGGATGGGATGGAAATAAGCTAAAGGTAGTATTATCCGGCGGTATGGATTATAGCGTATATTTGGAACTGGCACACGAAAAGAAGTATGCCATTCTTAAGCCGACAATAGACAAAAACACATCGGAAATTTTAGCCGGATACCAAAGGCTGGTGAAGGATTAATGTGGCAGACAGTATATACTAAACTTAAAAATAAGGGGCTAAATCCATATGCTCCCGGCCAGCATGAGGGGGAATGCCTGGAAAGATATTGTGTAGTTAAGGAAAGCTCCCAGGTACCATATTTTAGCTCTAACAGGACGGGATACAGATTACTTGACATAATCCTATTTGTACCGATAGCAAGTTATATTCAGGTAAAGCCTTATACTGATGAAATAAAGACAGCTTTAAAGGAGTTGTATTTTTTGCGTAAAACGGGCAATGAAACCCCGATTATTACTGATGATGAGGTAAAAGCATACACAACCAGTGTTGAGTATCAAATAATTAAAAAATTGGAGGGATAATAATGTCAGAAGTTCAGGAATTTGCACTTGCGAATATTACCAGGGTGGATCTAGTAACGGAAAAAGTAAATGTTGAAGATACACCCAAAACATTTACTTTGATAGATATGGCAAGTGAAGCTAATATTGAAGCGTATATCAGCGAAGGAGCAGAAAACATATTGCGAGTAAAGAATACCATTAAAGCATTAAACAAGTTGGAGGATATTACTCTTGGATATGACATAACCTTATCAGCCGTTACTATGCAACCGGAGGCATTAGCTTTAGTGGATGGCGGAACTTGGGATGATACAATACAAAAATATTCTGCGCCTCCGGTAGGTAGCCCGGTAAACAGAACGCCTTTCACATTAAAAGTCTATACAGAGGACAAAGACGTAAATGGAGATAATAAAGGCTATGTATGTTTCAACTTCCTCCATTGCAAGGGGCAGCCAGTAAATTATGCTGTGCGAGATGGAGAGTTTTTCACTGAGGAACTCAGAGCAAAATCAAGACCAAAAGCAGGGGAAAGCCCCGTAGAGTTTGAGTATATGGAAACACTACCGGCTTAATAACCGGTAGTGTTTCATTAAAGGAGCGAGATCATGAAAACGATTAGTTCTCTTACTGTTTACGATGTTGAGGGTAATGCCGTAGACATAAAAGTACAGAGGCCCCGAATACTGGCGTTAGCGGCTCAAGGGAAGATACCAAATCCGCTAATGGGTATTGCCGCAAAAATGGTAAGTGGAAAGGGTGTAGAGAAGGGTAACATAAAGGAATTGGCACAAATGATAGAGTTATATTGCCGGGCTTGCATGGTGGAGCCCACCTATGAAGATGTAAAAAACACAATAGATGATGACCAGATGTTTGCCGTTTTTTCATGGGCGACAAGTGAAGTAAGCAAACTAAGCAATTTTCGTAACAAACAAGAAGATGGTACAGATAATAACAATGTCGAGGGAGTACCAAAAGAGACCGAGTGAAATTATGGCAATTGATGATGAGTATTTGGCCTTCTGTCTTGATGAAGTGGCATTATATTTAACAGCAGAAGCAACGAATAAAGAAGGTAAAACGAATTGGAACAGGCTAAAATGGCGGGATAATGAGAAACGAGGGAATCAGGACTTTATGAAATTTGTCAAAAAGGTGAGTAATTAGTATAATATCCCACAAGGGAGGGATATTTATGAAAAAACTTATTTTACTCTTATGTATTTTGGTAGTCGTAGTAGTATTAGTCGGTTGTGGTCAATCAGAGGAAAGTCTGGAAGGTTTACCATTAGAAGAAAAAATTAGTAAAACAGTACATCATGTAATTGGTGAAGAAGTAAACGGCATGGAGCCAGTTAAAGAATTANGCATAACAGAACTATCAACAGGCAATTTGGCCAATGTTGTTATTATAAGAGAAATGCCGCTTACGGAAAGCTCGCTAAAAAGGGAAATCCTCTCAGACAGCGCAGAACTTTTTGAAAAACTATTCAGCTTTGAAGAATTGGGAGAAGTCAATTTAACATGGGAAAATGAATTATTTGACCAATATGGCAAAGGGGAATACAAGCCGACCATGAGAATACGATTGACAAAAGACACCGCAGAAAAGATAACCTGGGACAATTTTGATTATTTTAACTTTGAAAATGTTTCAGATCAATATTGGCAGCACGATATACTAGATTAGTTAAAGAACATATGCTAAAGACATCCAAGAGGGTGTCTTTTTTTATGCTCTGAGGGCAGGTGAGAACATGAGTATAAATGCTGGCACCATTATGGCCGAACTTGTATTAAATACAGACCAATACGAAGCAGGAATTAAAAAGGCAGAAAAACAGGCCAATAACTTTGCCAACAAAATGAAAGAAGCAGGGGAAAAAATATCTAAGTTCGGCAAAGATATGACACTGAAAGTGACCACACCGTTAGTGACCATGGGTACCATAGCAACCAAGGCAGCTATTGACTTTGAAAGTGCTTTTGCCGGAGTAAGAAAGACAGTTGATGCCAGCGAAGAAGAATTTGCTAAATTGGAAAAAGGCATAAGGGATATGTCAAAAGAGATCCCGGCAAGTGCGGTGGCTATTGCTGGAGTAGCAGAAGCGGCAGGGCAGTTAGGAATAGAAACGGACAACATTCTTAGCTTTTCCCGGACTATGATTGACTTGGGAGAGGCAACAAACCTATCAGCAGACGAGGCGGCAACAGCTTTGGCGAGATTAGCGAACATTACTGGAATGAGTCAGAAGGATTTTGACAGGTTAGGTAGTGTAATCGTTGATCTTGGAAATAACCTTGCTACAACTGAAGCTGAAATTGTGGCAATGGGCATGAGACTAGCGGGGGCCGGTAAGCAAATCGGATTCACCGAGGCACAGACGATGGCCTTTGCCGGTGCATTATCTTCTGTTGGTATTGAAGCGGAGGCCGGGGGTTCTTCCTTTTCACGGTTAATGGTTGATATGCAGTTAGCAGTTGAAACTGGAAATGAGAACTTGAAAAGTTTTGCTGAAGTTGCTGGCATGTCAGGTAAAGACTTTCAGAAAGCATTCCAGGAAGATGCGGCAGGTGCATTAATAACATTCGTCCAGGGACTTTCAACCTCAGAGGAACGGGGCATATCAGCAATTAAAGTCCTTGATGATATAGGCATTACTGAAATTAGATTAAGGGATGCTCTTTTGAGGGCGGCAGGTGCTAGTGAAGTATTTATTGGGGCACTAGATTTAGGCACAAAAGCATGGGAAGAAAACACTGCACTAACAAAAGAGGCGGAACAGAGATATAAGACATCGGCAAGTCAGATAGAAATAGCGAAGAATAATTTAAAAGATGCTGGTATTACAATAGGGGAGATGGTAGTTCCCCATTTAGTGACACTCGCAGAAAAGGTTAAGGAGGCATCTGAATGGTTTGCAAATCTTAACCCCAATACACAGGAAACGATTGTTAAATTCACAGCATTAGCGGCGGCAATTGGGCCTGCTGTTTTATTAGGCGTAAAAATGGTCACGGGTATATCGAAAATTGCCTCGCTATTTACCAAGGTTGTTCCTATAGTAAAAATAGCAACAACAGCAACCACGGCATTAAGCGGGGGCATAGGTGCAGCAGGAACGGCGGCAAGTGCAGGAGCGATGTTGCTTAATCCGTGGGTATTGGGAGTTACGGCGGCAACAGTTGGAGGAATAGCACTTTACAAACATCTCAATCAAGAGGCAATCCCAGCAGTAAACCTTTTCGGGGAAGATGTATCGGAGGCGACCCAAAAAGCCGTGGGTGGGTTTTTGGAATTGCATGATGAGGCAGATACGGCATTGAAACAGTTATATTGGAGCAGTGCAAAGGTTACGACGGAGATGTCGGAAACTATTTCAGGAAACTTTGCACGAATGGGAGAACAGATTAGGGGTGGCCTTGCAAGGGATTTTGACGAATCGAAAGCAATCTTGCAAGATTTTTTTAGAGATAGTGAAAATATTTCAATAGAGGAACAGCAGAAGATACTTGAGGATATGGAGAGTGGATATCAGGAAAGACGGCAAAAGGTGACCGAGGGAGAAGCGAGAATAAAAGAAATATTAAACAAGGCATCACAAGAAAAGAGAGCTTTGACTAGGTCAGAAAAGGCCGAAATAAACCAGATACAAGAGGAAATGGTGGAAACAGGAATTAGGGTGTTGTCTGAAAGTGAAAAGGAGCAACACATAATTTTATCACGGATGAAGAACAATGCTGAAACATTGTCGGCAAAGCAAGCCGCAGAAGTGGTGAAAAACAGTAAGGAACAGGCAAATAAAACAATAAAAGAGGCGGAAAGACAGCGAGATGAGATTATAGCGGAATTGGAATACCAGAGGGACGAGTTAGGGACTATTTCCTATGAGCAGGCGGAAAAACTTATAGAAGAAGCAAGAAGGCAGTATGACGAAACGGTTAATAATGCAGAGCGTATGCATAATGATGTGGTGAAATTTGCAAAAGAGCAGGCCGGAGAACATGTGCATCAGGTGGATTGGGAAACCGGAGAAGTTAAGACAAAATGGCAGGTTATGCGTGACGATGTTAGCAAAAAAGTGTCTGAAATCAAGGATAATGTTCTCAACAAATACAACGAATTAAGAGTTCAAGCAAGTGAGATTATTGAGAACAAGAAAACGGCCATAATTGAGAAATGGGAAACCCTAAAAGAAAGTGCATATACTTGGGCCGGAAATATGATGGAAATGTTCAAAAAAGGCATAACGGATAGGGAGGCCGCTATAGCAGATGCAGTAGAAGGCGTAGGAAACAAAATAAAAGAATACTTAGGTTTTGCTTCACCTACCAAAGCAGGAGCACTGTCAGATAGCGACAAATGGATGCCGAATTTTATACAGATGTTAGCGGATGGCATAAGCAAAAATTCCGACAAAGTAAAGTCAAAAAGTGAAGATTTAGCACAAAAAATAGGGGATAGTTTAAGTAAGGTAAATAATTATGTAACAAATACGGTAGGTGTAATAGAAAAGCAATTCCAGTTATGGGTATTACAAAACAATGTGGCAAAAGATAGCTCCGCTTATTTGGCCCAACAGCTTGAGGTGCAAAAGCAAAAGCATGAGCTATTAAATGCTCAAATTGATGCCACAAATAACGCTTTAGAAAGGGTTGCGGCTAAGTATGGTGAAGGGTCTGCCCGAGCATTAGAGTATCAGAATAAATTATTAGACCTCAAAATTGCCCAGGCGGAGTTAGGAAATGAAATAGAGAACACCACAAAAACCATTGCAAAGCAGACAGATGAGTTAACAAATTGGATTAGTAAAGTAGCGAACCTGGGCAAGGATGCGGAAAGGGTGGCCAAGGGGTTAAGTAGTAGGGACAAAAACAAGGTTTACGAATCTGCATTAGTAATAAGTCTTACTCAGGAATGGGAAAAGACAGGAACAATTAAAATTGGGAAGAATGCCAGGGGAACTGATTATTGGCGTGGCGGCCTAACTTGGGTTGGCGAAGAAGGCCCGGAACTAATATCACTTCCAGGAGGAAGTAAGATATTCAGCAATGCCAACTCCCTGCAAATAGCCATGGACGCGCTTAAAAGTCTATCCGTAAATAAAACTATTAAACGCAATGACAGCACCTCTCAAGGGTCGAATATGGCGACCAGGGGTGGCGATATTCACCAACACATTACTATAAACAGCCCGTCCCCATTAACACNATCCGAAATAGCCAGAAAGAACTTGCAAGTAAGCAGACAGTTAGCCATGGAATGGGGGTTTTAAGATGGAACAAATGACTTTTATTAATTCCAGGGGCGAGGGGGTTGTATTGGGTAATGATTGGCCATATATTGTTACCAAAATTGAAGGTACAGGGGCAGTTCCGATAGACATTCAAACACAAAAAAGCCCATTCCAGGACGGTGTATCTTACATTGATAATGTCCTGGAGCCTAGACCTATCTCTATTGAGTTGATGGTAGTGGCCGGAAACCAGGCTGAAATGGCCGAAAGGCGAAGGGCATTAATAAATATATTCAACCCGAAATTAGGCCCCGGGAAACTAATATATGAGCTTGGCAATAGCAAAAAAGAGATAGATGCTATATCAGAATTGGCCCCGGTATTCCCCCATGCCGGAGACTTTTCTGATGTAATGCAACCGGGGCTAATACAATTATTTTGCCCTTCTCCCTTTTGGCTTGATGTATTTGAAACAAGTAAAGAGATAGTAACTTGGATCGGAGGTCTGAAATTTCCGCTTGTTTTGCCCACTAAGTTTTCTTTAGCGGGGCAGAGAATAGTCAATATAATTAATGACGGGGATATAGAAACTCCCGTGATAATTGAGATCAGAGGAACAGCAAACAATCCTAAAATTGCAAATAAAACAACCGGGGAATTCATTAAAATTAACAGGACGTTATTAATTGGTGATGTGCTAACCATAACAACGCATTTTGGGAACAAGAGGGTAGAAATAAACGGAACTAACGCATTGCATTATATTGACTTGGCGAGTACCTTCTTTAATTTACATCCGGGAGATAATGTAATTGAATTTTCCTCAGAAAGTGTGAATGATGATGCTGGTATTAAAATTAGCTTTAAACGTAGATATGTAGGTGTGTAGGGGGTGGAAATATGGCAGAACATTGCAGATTTTTTAATTCTACAGAAACTGATATTAGGGAATATTTAGCCAGCGAATTTGCGGAGTATTTTGGCCTATTTATACCTGATGGGGTACACATAGATAATGGAGAATTAGGACTTGGAGTTATACCGGAAACGGGATTATCGGTATCTTTAGGTCCGGGATATGCACACATTCGTGGATATTTGTATAAAAACGATGCTCCAATAGTATTTAATTTAGATGAAGCTGATGACTTATTAGATAGAATAGACCGAGTAGCTATCAAGCTGGATATAGTAAATAGAACTATTAATGCAGTATTGAAAAAAGGCACACTTGGAAGTTCCCCAGTACCCCCACCGCTAATTAATGAAACTTCTATAAAAGAAATAGCAATTGCACAGATAAAAGTGAACCATAACACAGTAAGTATAAGTGCTTCTCATATAACAGATGAAAGAACACTAATTCCATCATTGAAGGAAATAGGAGCTAGGTTTTTTACAGGTGAAGCAGAGCCGCAAACTATAAGGGTGGGTGATATTTGGCTACAAGAGGTGTGATGTGGCATGATAAGAGTTTTTGACTATGAATTGAATATCCTTGCAGAAATTGATAACTATGAAAGCCTTATTTGGCGGCGCAGGTGGCACAAGCCGGGTGAATTTGAACTGCACATTAACTTTAACAAACGGAACACGTCAGAACTAAAAAAGGGGAACATTGTTGTATGTAATGATGAAGCAGGAATAATTCGGCAACGGGAAATAAAGTTAGATGAGGGTGGAAAAGGAAGCGAGGAACTTATAATAAAAGGTTCTTCGCTTTCTTGTATATTAGGCCGGAGAATAACATTGCCGCCGGAAGGCCAGGCATACGACAAAGTAACCAGCAACGTTGAAACCATTATGAAAAGTTTTGTGGACCGGAACTGTATTAATACGGTTGACGCACGAAGAAAAATGCCGTTGCTGGAATTAGCACCGGACCAAGCAAGAGGAATTCAAACGACATATCAAACCCGGCTGAAACAATTGGACGAAGAATTAGAAAAACTTTCCTTAGTATCGGGTTTAGGTTGGGATATATTTCTTGACCTTACCAATAAAAAGTGGGTATTCGACGTTATGGAGGGCAGGGACCTAACAGCAGGCCAGACCATAAACCCGCCTGTTATATTCTCAGTAGACTTCGACAACATAAAGGCCCAACAGTTTATTGAAAGTGAATCTGGCCATAAAAACGTAGCTTATGTTGGTGGCCAGGGTGAAGGTGTAAACAGGGCGATAACCGAAACGGGGGAAGATGCTTCAGGCCTTGATAGATTGGAAACTTTTGTTGACGCAAGGGACTTGGAGGATGTAAATAGCCTACCGGAACGTGGTAAACAGAAACTTGCAGAAATGAAGGAAATCCATTCTTTTGATAGCGAGATTATGACAGATGGCCCTTTTCGGTACAAGGAAGATTGGGACCTGGGTGATGTTGTTACAGTCAGGAATAGTAGTTGGAATATGACACTTGATGCCAGAATCACTGAGGTTGTGGAAATATATGAGCCAAACGGTTTTTGGCTTGAGGCCACGTTTGGTAGTAATATCCCAACACTAATCGAAAAAATAAAGCAAGAGATGGACGAGCCAGTAACCGAAAAAACCAGCAAGGTAAGCGAACTGGAAAACGATAGTGGCTATATTACTAACGCCGACATACCACAGGCGGCAACGTATATTCATAGCCAGATAGCACCAGCAGCCATATG
>JGI24708J26588_10002537_pt1 | contig 13753 bp, 12 predicted proteins | sample BioPla1DNA2_FD_26588 | JGI IMG/M metagenome (IMG submission 26588) | reverse complement strand
CTTTGATAAGGCTAAATTCAAAAATGACAAAGATCGATGCGGTTCAAGTGAACCAAATTTATTTAATTTTTAATCGTCCACATTTTTAGTGGACACTAATGGCTGTAAATATATTGTAATAATTCAAATAACCATACGATTAATCAAAAAAAATAAGCTCTTTTTTAATCTTTTTAAGGTTGCATTTTTTAATTCTTACTCTTCTTATTATCAAACCCTTATGAATAGGTTACTTTCTAAATATCAGGCTAAATTAGAGGGTTATATCCATTTGCACTTTTAAGGTAATAATAAACAACAATTAACACTTTATTTAGATAAGAAAAGAGAGTCGATCTATAAAACAGGAAAGAACAGTTGAAACGAACCGACTAGGCTCCCCTACTAATATCCATATTACTATTGGATATGCTACCGACTAAATAATACCTTCGGTACGCAAGGTAACAAACGTCAGAACAAAGAATAAAGCAAGAATCAAACCATTAATCGCTTGTTTTTTACCACTTTCTAGGGTACTCTTTTGCACTTTGTTTACATATAAGCTATAAAGTAGATAGACCAACAATCCTACAGCTAAGCCTAATAGTATACCTGCTAAGATATCGGATATAAAGTGAACACCAAAATAGACGCGCGAATAACAAACTAAAAAGGCCCAACCATAAATAGCCCACGCATACCCTCTTTGGCGGATAAGCAAAGCAGAGAACGTAGCAAAGCCTATGGAGCTGGTGGCGTGTCCCGATAAAAACCCATACAGTTTCCCCACATAATCATAGACTATTCTAATCTGCTCTTGAATTCCTGGATAATGTGTCGGTCTAAATCGCTGAAAAGTTGGTTTTATTAGGGTAGATGAAAAGAAATCACCTATTAAAAACACGAAAGCTAGGCAAAAAAATAGAGGGAGCCATCTTTTCCAATCTTTTTTATCTCTAAAAAGGAGAGTTAAAAAGAAAGCGAATGGAACCAACAGAATGGTATTAGAAAGAATCCACATAATGGGGTCTAACCACGGGTAATGGTGACCATTGATAAAGAATAAGAGTTCTTTTTCGTAAGGTAAAATTCGTTCTAACATTTTATTTAATTTAAACACAAAGATAAGTAATAAATCTATATAGATTCTGAAATAAACTCCTTTATCGTTACCTAAAAGCATTACCTCAGCTAGTTATAAGCTAAACAGATAAATAAATGAAGGCAAAAAATAGCCCATAGAAAAAAGAAACTATGGGCTATAAATCTATAAAAAAGAATTGTGTGTATCTCGTATTTACATTTCCTCTCTTATTTAGTCAATGTAATTAGCATTTCAGAACAGGTACCATCTTTATACTGGTCTCCATTAATAAATAGTTTACGATAGACTCTAGGATATGCACTATCCTCCCCTTTGATGTAATAATCAAAGCGAATTTCATCTTCGGTTCCATCTCCCCATGAAATAGTAAAAGATTCATCTTTATAACCTTGAGTGAATTCACCAAAAGTTAAAATACAATGCTCTCGCTCTGCTTTAGGATAAACTACATCGGTTACTTCGTAATACCTTAAGGCCAAGTTACGTGGCGATTGTGAGCGCATTATGCTATTATCTTCTCCCTCTTGCTCCCACTCATCCATTAAGGTATTGGTATTGCGTTTATCTCGTTTGCGTTTATACTTTTTATCATTATAGATAACTACAATTTCTTGATCTAAAATATGATTTGGATTCTCTTTATTTAATAAATCCGTTCCATTTTCATCTAAAACTTGAATACAGATGTTCTCGGGTCTAAAATCCCAATTATAAGTATCTTCCTTAGAACACGCAGTCGTTACTAACGCAAATAGGGCAACTAAAATAGTATTTCTAAATGTGTGATGTTTCATAATTAATATAAACTATTTACAATAAATTATTTATTATTCTTTTTAATGACTATTTATCGTCTATATACCCGTCAATCACACTCTTTGTGATTGATTAAAATGTTTGATTGTACGTATGTACTTTTTATAAAAATAGACTTTATTAAAATAGACTTTGGACTCAACCGAAAAATAAACTTGTTTATCGGGCTGAGGACGATAGGTGTTATCTTTATAAGTAGTTAAAATATTATTTAATACAAAATGGCTAAGTTGTGATTTGTTTAACAACTCACTTGCTCCAGCATCTACCCTTTGAAAATTAATCATAGCTCCTGAATTACTACTCACAATAGAAAGCAAAAACAGAAATACCAAAAGAAAATTCCCTTTTCTCATGAATACAAACGATTTGTGTTTTTCAATATTTTTGGTTTTCTAAAAGCCAAAGATAGATAAAACCTTCTAATGAACAATAGCTATATTAAAAAACTCACTCTTAGTGTAACTAGTGGAAGTAGGNAAGACANACTTCAGATNCACTCAAACGGCTTCTAACACGTTAAAATAGTTTTTTATCACTCTGTTCTTCCCCATTTCATCTCCTCTCCATTCCGATCGAACTTTTTACGTTTGGCTGTTATTTGTTGCATTTTTACACAATAAACAGCAGTGCGACTTAATCCCGAACGGATGGCTAAATCGAAGAGTTTCATCTTTGATGGAGTGTATTTCTCACAAATTAAACGCATCGCTTCAATCTGTTGGGGTTCAGAAGTCACTTTATGCACGGTTCCCTGGACTAGGGCCGATTCAAATTCGGTGGTAAATACCTTACTAATCAGTGTCTGTCCCTTTTCTTCTTTCGTTAAAAAGTCCGCTAACTCCTTCTCATCGAAAAGTTGGGGTACTTGTGTTTCTCCTACAAATGTTATACATACCGTACTCCCCTCCTTGAGTGCTTCTACTTTTTTACCTGCTTTGGCTGAGTGAAAATAGAGAATATCCTCTTTTCTTACCAATGACAAAGGAACACCATAAGGTTCTCCCTCTTTATCGAGCATAGAAAGCACCCCATAAGGAACGCTATCAATGAGTTGAAGTGCAAATTCTGGGCTCATTTCACGATCTTTTCTTCTCATCATTCCGTCTTTTGTTCATTTTGAGAAAGAAGATAGGAATTATAGAAGACATTTAATTAAAAGAATCCTATTATTTCATATTTCACCCTCTTATCTCTTTCATTTTCTCAAGNGAAAGAAAGAATATACGCTCTATAAATTAAAAAGCCCTCTCAAATAAATTGAGAGAGCTCTTTAGAAACATAAAACAATAATTACATTTTCTAAAAACAGTTATATCTTCTTTTTATCTACTTTTTTAGTAGTAGATATAATTATTCCAAAATTTTTGCAACTCCAATTCAAACTCAGCATCGTCGGTTAAGTTATAAGCTATTTCCACATCTTTTATTGCCTTTTTTCTATTGCCTAAAGAGAGGTAAGAGATAGCACGTAAATAATAGACATACGCATCTGTCTTAAAATCTTCACTCTCAATAGCGATAGTATAATCAGCAATAGATTGCTGATAGTTCTCTAATTGAGCATAAAGCGCCCCACGATATATATAGCTATCGGGTTGATCGGGTTTTATCTTTATTACTTCATTCAAGTCCTCTAACGCTGATTGATAATCTTTATCATCAACATAAATTTTATAACGATTCAGATAAGCTAAATATTTATTGGGGTGTGCCTTAATTGCTTGACTAAAATAAGATAGGGCATCTAATTTATTCCCTATAATATAAGCTATTATTCCCTGTGCATTCAGCGATTGATAATCATCGGCATTTTGTTCTAGTAGGTCATTAAATAGCTGTTGTGATTCTAATAAATACCCCTTCTGCATAATAGAGAAAGCATACTCTTTGCAATATTGATCGTCGTTTATAGCTATTTCTTTTTTCAGCTGACTGAGATTAATGTTTCTAAATTGCCACCCCCTACTGGTTTCACCACATATAATATCAATACGATCTAAAGATTTTGTGATGGCTGGAAAATAGACCTTAAACTTAAAATTAGAGCCTAAATCTACCTCTGTTCCTTTCTCTTTAGATGTTCCTATGGTGTAGCATACGATACATAATGCGTCTCATTGCGATCTAAATCTCGAATTAAAAAACTCTCTTCTTTATTACTCATATCACACCATATATATAAGGTAGGCGATGGTAAGTCTAAATTAGTATACGATAAATAGGCAATGGTCGCTTCGTCTTTAAACTCTAAGGCATGTAAAATGAGGTTGTCGTTAGAGCTCGCCGTTTGATTTATTAAAACAAGGTTTTCTTTGTGATTGAAAATAGCATTTTTACGATTGAAATCGGAGTTATCGGTCAAGCCATCAATTTTGGATTGATCGATCAGCACTCCAAAATTTAGGTTCTCTCCTCCTTGTCTTAAAAAAGTAGCTACCGCAAACACTTTCCCTTTATCGTTTAACAACGCACTACCACTACTTCCTGGCGAAATAGGAGCAGTTATTTGCACCACATCGCCATGACTGTCGCTCCGATACGATGAAACAATACCTGCAGAGGCTGATTGTTCTAATCCTAGGGGATTGCTTATATTATAAACAGGATTGCCTACCTGTGGTAAATCGGATGCAAATTGTAGGTATTTAAAGCGAACACCTGCTGGGTTTTTTACATTGAACTTTACAATATCCCAAATCTGATTAGAGGCTATCACTTGATCTATTTCATACGATAGGCCGTCGTTTGTTTTCAGAAAAGCCTTTGCTGCCCCATCTAACACATGGTAATTAGAGATGCCCAAACCCTCTGCATCAATAAAGAACCCAGAGCCCGTACCCAATGGAATGCCATATTCATTGTAAGTATAGATAATAAACGTGGCCTCTCCTGCTTGTTTAAATATATCTTTAGGTTGAGGTTTACACCCCATAAATCCTATGCATAGAAGAATGAAACAAGATAATAGCATAGAGAACTCCCCTTTCTTAATAAGAAAATCCTTAGTTAGGGAATCCCATTTATCTCGATAGCGTGTGCCTTTCTTCATTACTACTTAGTTCAATTTAAAATTAGGGTTTTTACGTAAAGGCTTATAGTCTCTAGCTTTATTGTTTTGCTTACGGACTGACTTAGACTTAGAATTAGACTGATTTGATGCGTTATTTTCTAGCTCCCAGAGCAATTCCTTGTAGATGGCCACTCCCTCAGGACCTCCTCGTTTTAAGTCATCTACAAACGTTTCGTCATTTTTTTCCAACTTGCAAAAAGCACGAAGTAAATAAAAGTCCTCATTCAGCGAATCGAAAGTCAATCCACGAGTACAATCCTCTAGGGCTGCAACATAAAAATCAAGATAATAATGAGCCAGAGCCCTATCGTAATATAACTCAGGACTTTCATAATTCAATTCTGTAATGATGCCCGTTGAAATAGTTATTACCTCTTTGTAGTTTTCCTCTTGAAAGGCCTTCTCAATTGCACCAAAAAGAGGTTTTGCCAAACCATAATTTGTTATGTATGCACCCGATACATTCTCTGCTACTAGGCGCGTAGCGGGACCCGACATTAATGCAATGGCTGTTAAGTTTCTTATATTCGTTAGTTTATGGAGTTCTGTGTCTCCTGTGTTACCTCCTTTTATTTCTAGTGTATTATCTAACCCTTTAACCAGCGTCAATCTATTGGTTACCCTATGCGAAAGTATAGCGGTAAGAGGTCCATCATTAACCGATAGATAATAATCTCCATTACTACTAGACTGAAAATAACTTTCAGAGTAAGTTACACCGTTTCCGTCTCTATCTTCAAATTGTAAAACAAACCCCCAATTCAAATTCCCTTTATGTTTAACCTGCTTTAGTTTTCCTTTTTTATTTTCTTCATATACATAATAGTGATAGTTTGTAGGATTATTGTTTTCGTTTTTTATATCCATCTGAAACGCAAAAGGACGCAGAGCAAACTCCTCTCTATCAACATTAAAATAAACATACATCGGTTGAAAATGTCCCTTTTTTTTATTCTCCTTAGTCGTCGCTTGTAAATTAGAAAAACAAAAATAAGAACCATTCCGTGTATCAGAAATAACAGATAGATTGTCTTCCCACTGCCACTCTTGCTTTGAAAAATCAATGGCATTCCACTCCTTCTCTTCCTGTGCCATTAATTGGAAGCATACGATTTGCAGTAGTATGAATAATAGTATTGTTCTCATGTTTTCAATCTCTTACGCAACAAGAAGAAAGAATACCTGTTACAGTTTGTAACCTGTGTACACAATTTCCTCTTGTTTTTAGGTCTTATCCTCTTGTTATCTACTTCAAAAGTAGTTATTTTAAAAAAATTAATTGAAAGAGGACAACAAAACTTAAACAAAATCAAACTAGGGATTATTCGTTAGTTCATCATCTAGCTAACTAATTATCAAAACGATAGACTATTCTAGTGCTAAATAACATAATATTCTTAATCTAGCAGCACCTTATAATTAATAAAAAGAGTTGAATGGAACGATTGAAGTGAAATAAAAAGAAATGCTAGACAGACTAGCTTTATCAGTGAGGAACCCGTTTCACCTTTCTTTTGCGTTTAACTCGCCGCTTGATACGGAGTTTCCTAAAGTTTACCGATAGATTCAAAAGTACTCTGCCGACTGACCATGTAACTCCTCCTAGGGCTATAATGAGTAAGACCAATCCGCCCAATGCTAAGGCTGAATCTTTTTGAAAGAGGGTATTTCCTGTTAAAAGGGTAATTAAAATCAGAATTAAAACTAAGGCAAAGAGTACAATAACTACAACAAATACTACCTCACAAACTTGCAATAAGCGCTCGGCGAAAAGATTTTCTTTTACCTCGTGTTCTTTTCTATGAGTAGCTGTCTCTGCATCGGCTACAAATAAAGAACCACAATGGGGACAATAGTCCATGGGCCTTTTGCCAATCAATTCTCCGCATTTTTTACAGTATATCATAGCTAGTTATATTCAGGTGGTGTGTCTTTTAATAGTAAACAATTGGTGTAGAAATAAGTAATTGAAAACCTATTTAGTCCTCTTCGTTGGCTAGTTTTCTAACGTTTGCAGAAATATTGAGAATCACTCGTAATACAGCCCACACAACCACTCCAGGTAGAGCCACTAGGAGTGCTGAGATTAAATAAGCAATGCCATCTTCGGCATAGTAGTGATCTCGTGTTAGAGAAAGAAAAAACAACACAACCAACACAAGACTCGCAAGTAAGGAGACAATAAGTACAATGTATGCCCAAACATTAAGGGTAACATCTGCTTTAGGCACATCGCTTAACCCTTTTTGCAATGATTGATGAGGTTTTTCTTCAGATATGAAATCTGTTGATTTTAACTCCACTCCACATTGCGGACAATAGTTTGTTGCATCGCTTACCGTGCTAGCACACTGTTTGCCTATTGTTGTTGGTTTATCGCTCATACTTTATTGACTTTACTCTGCTGCATTTTTCTTCTATTACTCAAAGATAGACTCTCTTCTTAAGAACTACTTCTTTTTAAAATGCCTCACTTAAAGATAAGAAACTCCGCAAAACAATAAAATAATTACTCTCACTTTTAACCCAAATTAGGCACTGCAATATTAATATCTAGACTCTTTAACCTCTTTGTGTTTTTGTCTTTTATCTACTGCTTAAAATGATATAAAATGGTATCTAATTGGGAAACAAAACACCCAAGAACAAGACTCTCTTTATATTATTGCATCATCGGGAATAAATCATGCAATCAATCGCCTTATTCTTGGGTGTAAACTGAAATATTCAGCAAATCTAAAAAAATGAAAAACACCTACGCTAAAGGAGTGAACATTAAGGTTTGATAAGCAAGGCTAAATCAGAGTCCGATTTCATTTTATAATTATCTTCCCACTAGATTTTGCTTTTCGCTTCTCTGTTTTTCAATTTCTGTCTTATCTACAACAATCACTTAAAACACAAAACATTTTACAACAAAACAGATTGATACATTTAATGTTGCCGCAAATATAAAGCAATCTAAAAATACCCACTCCGTTTACTTTGCTCTTTCGCTTAAATAGAGAAGCAAACGTTTTCCATCAATCGATGCTATGCTGCCTTACTCAGACCGTTAAAACAGAAAAGCGACTCGTTTACATTAAAACAACGCACTATATACTAAACTCTTTGCCCTTTGTTCACGTCCCTAACTCCCCTTTCACTCCACTACCTCATCANCTTACAGCATCTTATAACACCCTACATCATCTGCCCATCCATCTGTTTGTTATAACGGTATAACAATTCACCAATGGGCCGACCTAGTATGCGCCAAGCCCTCCAATAAACCTGTGGATCGTGATCGTTAGGTACTAGTGGATAGATTTGGCGAAAAGCCTTATAGCTTGTTTTGGCTTGTTGACTGAGTGCTCTTACCTGGTCTATGCCTCGCAAAATTAATACAGAACGTTGTTTAATATTTACTGTTGAAGTTTGCTTTTGCGATTCGGACTGGATTAGCACCTGAGCTCTTTCGGTTTTAAATTGTTGCAAAGCTGCCATTACCTGCTGAATGTTTAACTTCTTACCCCAAACCAGCTGACCATAAAAGCCAATTTTGCATCGCCTAAAGAACAGGCATAACTCACTTAAATTGAGGTAGTAATATTCAGAAGAAATCAACATCGCTGTATCAAAAAACTGAATCGGTTTTAACTCATTATCGGTAAAAGCACATAGGCTAACCAAATGATTCCCAATCAACATCAATGCCGTTTGCTGACCATACACTTGCACCACATCGGACAAAGAGGGAATATTTTGCAAACCAGCTATCTCACACAAGTGTTGCGGGACTTGGATTTGCGATAACGTGCCACTCCAGTTTTTAATCACATCCGATTCCGTTAAGCATTCGCTTAATTTCTGTTGTATCGGTGTCAGGCTGCATGAGGAAGTTACAGGAGTCTGCCTCATTGCCGTAGGTTTCAGTATAAGTTCTCTGATATTTTTCATTCCTTTTGTTTTTTTGTCCATAACGTTCTTCGTTTCTAGCCCATGTAGAAAGACGTCTAGCCGTTTCCCACGTGGATTGTTGTTCAAATTTCATTTGTGTTTTAGAGCGATTCATCTCAGACCAATAATCGAAAAAAGCTCGTAAAAGCTGATTTGAATACTGATGCTGATAAGAAACTAATTCGTCATAAAACTTCTTCTTTCGTTGTGAGAGTGTAGCAGCTCCTGCTGCGACTCTTTTCTTTACTACTACTTTAGTAGTAGTTTCTTTTGTATTATATTCTTTCTTCTCTTTATTCTTCTTTGTCCCCTCACTGTCCCCTTTTTGGAGTACCAAGGTTAATTGTTGTCCCACAATATCTTCTAACTCATTAACTGTTAGATTGTTAACTGTCCCCTGAAGTGTCCCCTCAGGTTCTTTTTCTTGTAATTTGTTGTACTGATTATACCTACATAATGTAATGATATTTATCCCTTGCTTATTAGAGATCTCAATCATCTTATCTCTTTTAAGTCGATATAAATAGTGAGTTACTTTATGTCTTCCCCAATTCCATCGACTCACTAAAAAGCGAATCGATGCAATGAGTTGTCCTCTACCTAAAGCTATTTCTCTACCACGAACACATTTATAACATACGGTTGGCTCAAATCGTGCAGACTGTATTAAGTCTATCCACGCTTCCCACTCCGAAAATGAGCGCTTTTCTTTCCAAAATTGGTGAGTAAATAGCTTACGGCTGATGGTTATATATCCTTCTTCCATACTTTTTACTTAGAATTTATTTATTACTTAATTGAGTTTGTAAAACCCGTTTATCATCTGCTTAAGACGACTAGGGCAAAATCTTTAGACGACTAGGGCAAGTGAGTGAAAGGTCTTAGTCACATTTCAATAAGTCAAAGATCGCTTTAGACCTCTCTACAGCCTACTGTAAAGGTACTACTCAGCGAGTGGAACTAAGAAGTGTTTTTGTGTACTTACCCCTTAAAAAGCATTTTATTTGCTTAGTTTTCTTTATTACAACGAATTACAAGAAATCTTCATTTGCTTTTTTATAACTTTTATGGACTTTTTGAGTGTGGAATAAATTACGTCTAGAATAACGAACTGATTGGGCAGAATTGGGGCTCAAAAGAAGATGAACACTGTAATTTACCAAAGGATAAAAAATAAAAACAGAGGAGAATAAAAGCGATTGACGAAAAAAGTGAAGCGCATATAAAAGCCGTTGTAACAGAGACTACTACAACGGCTTAGAAATAACAGTTTTTTAACAAAATACTCTTTTTAAAAGTTTCTAATTAATTTAATAATAATAATAAAACCCACTGTTATTAAGAGCAAATATAGTTTATTTTTTGAATTACGAAAATAATAGAGCTGATAAGATTCTATGCTTTACAACATATCCCTCTCTATTCCTTATCAATAGTCACAGATTAATTGAAGATCTCTTTAGCATAATACAAGGCTACTACGATTCAAGGCTAGCCAAATCAGGATTATCTTTTATTATAACCTTTTATTATAATCTATTATAGGAACCTATTATAGTAACCGAATATAATAACCTACTATGCAAGCAACCGTTTTTCTGTTCCTTCTGCACAGCTATTAGTAAAATAAATACTACCTTTAGCTAGTCAAAAGGGAGGCTGAACTCCCTTATACAATTTACTTACTACAATCCAATAACAACAACTTCAATAAAATAAATAAAAAACACTATACGATGCACAATACAACCTATAAAACCAGCGCTTTACGCTCCTTTCCTACTCTTTTTATTTTACTTACTCTTTTTTTCTTAGCCTGTATTTTACTTTTATATCTTTATAATCCGTTAAACAAAGCCCTCATTGCTTTTGTGCTATTCTCTGTTGTTTTAATAAAGCAGATTAACCACTCCTACTACCTTCTATTTAAGGGGGAGAAACTAATCATTCAAAATCGCATACTTCCCTTCTTAAAACATACGTTCACAAAAAACGAGGTGGACAAAGGGGTGTTATATCCCGATCTGTTTTACTACAACAAAACCCTAACTCTTAGATTACATCTTACCAATGGAAAACGTAAATCGTTTTATTTAGGTTATACCTCCATCGCTATGGAACCCGAAATCAATCGGTCGCTAACTCAGTGGATAAGCTAACTGCTTTTACTGCTAAACATAACAGACTCTCTTACACTACGTAAGAGTAGAAGAGGAAAAATGGTTAACAACCTGAATACAAAAACAAAGGCCCCACTTTATAGGTAGGGCCTTTTCTCAATCGCATTTCATTGCTGAAAACAAAAGTCCAAAAAATTAAAATACTTATATTAACTTATATTCATCTAATAGCCTCGATGAACTCTGTGTTGTAATCGGCGTTGCTCATTAAGTGCTTTACTCAGTTTAGTACCCTCTTTACTTAACCAGCACACAGCTAATCCAACGATGAGTAACAAGACCAATGAGCCAAAAAATAGATAATCTGATTGATCGAATCCTCCCCCTTCTTTATAGCAGTTTATAACGCAATAAGGAATAACTAAAGCTAATACAATAACAACTAACGTAGCATGTTTGTGTATAAAGAGCTTTTTGTATTTTTCATTGAGTAACTCAGCATTCGAAGAAAATATTTTTCTATATTTTCTTCTACCTTTAATATAGAATTTGCGCCCTTCATAACCTAGGGTATAAAACACAAATGAGGTCCCAAGTGTTGTAATTAGTAATCCAGGCTTAGAATAATAGCTAAATAACTCAGCAATTAACTGAATATCGTAACGAGTTATTAATAATAGGATAATAAAAATACTTATGAATCCTATGATGATTGTCATCAGACCATAATAAGCTTCACTCCCCTTAGTAAGTTTTAACGTCTTTTTCATTCCTATCTGTTTTTGTGTTTTTAACATAAAATTACATCAATACATTTTATTTGTTTTCTTTTTTTATATGTTACATAACATATCACGCTATTCCATTCTCTCTATATCAAACCGCAAATTTTACACATCACAAAAACAGACAAACTAGACCAAACCGAAAACAAAAACAAACTAATTAAACCAATAATAAGCCATATAAAGAAACATATAAAAATAAATTCATTTTTATTTTTATATAAAATAACAAGACAAAAAAGTGATATAAACAACCTTCATAGGTTACTTTCCCACTTCTTAATAAAATAGCTAATTGCTATAAAAATCTAAAAATTCAATTAAATTATATAGTATAGTATGTTAAAAAATAGGCTACTTTACACCCTTTTATAGATGAAGTTTAATTACAAACGATACTGCTAAACATGTTACATATATTAGCTATATTGCACTTTTATATACAATGAACTATATGACAACACAAAACGGGAAAACACTTATTCATTTTAATAGAATTCCTCGACCTAATTAAAAATTAGAATGAGACCTTATAACAACTACATAATATGAAAGCGACAGAAAACACTCTGAAACGATTTTTAACTCAAGATAGTGTACAATTTGTGATTCCTATTTATCAAAGAAACTATGATTGGACAGAAAATGAGTGTAAACAACTGCTAAACGACATAAAAGAAGTAGCAATACTGCAAAACTCAACTCACTTTATAGGTAGCATGGTATATATTCATGATGATGTTTATACAACTGCTAAAATTAAAGAGTTATCTATTATCGATGGCCAACAAAGACTAACAACTATAACTTTACTTTATGTAGCATTATATCAATATGCTCATAAAAATGGCATGAAAAATAAAGCGGAAGAAATTTATGAAACTCTACTAATTAATAAATTCACAGATAAAAAAGAGGAGAAAATTAAGCTAAAACAAACTGAAAACAATTTAAAGGCTTTAAGATATTTAATGGCTGGAAATCCCCCACGTGAATATCATGAATATTCACGCATAATAGAAAATTACATTTTTTTCTCTAAACAGATAAATGCAAATACTTTTGAATTAATTCTTAAAGGTCTCGAGTTATTACTCTTTGTTGAGGTTTCCTTAGAAAGAGGTAAAGACGATCCTCAACGTATTTTTGAAAGCTTGAACTCTACAGGATTAGAATTAACCCAGGCTGATTTAATTCGTAATTATATTCTTATGGGACTTCCTCATAAACAACAACTTGACATTTTCACTAGATATTGGAGTATAATTGAATTTAATGCTAAAGAGGAAAACAGTCAAAAAAATAAAGTTTCTGATTTGATTAGAGATTATCTGACTATAAAAAATAAAAAAATACCAAATAAAAATAAAGTTTATGAGGAGTTTAAAAAACGCTACAAAGAAAGGGATGAAGTGTTCTACTCAACCACATTGCAGGAGATAAAAGAATATTCCTTATATTATAACAAGCTACTAAACCCTATAAATGAAAAAAACGATATTATTAAAGAAGAAATCGAAGCTATTAATAAATTAGAGGTTAATGTAGCTTATCCATTCCTATTATCTGTTTATAAGGATTTCTATAATAATATTATTAACGAAAACACTTTTTGGAGCGTACTTCGTTTAGTACAATCTTACGTTTGGAGACGGTTTATTGTTGGCTTACCTACTAATACATTAAATAAAATTTTTATGACGCTCTATAATGAGGTTAATAAAGACTCTTACCTAACTTCTATACAAGTAGCTTTAATGCGAAAAAAAGGAACTCAAAAATTCCCAACTGATGATGAAATAAAAAGTGTGCTAAAAGAAAAAGACATGTACAATATTCAATCCAAGAACAAGTGGTACTTTTTTGAACAAATGGAGCATTTCAACAATAAAGAAAAAGTAAAATTTACGAATAAAATAACCATAGAGCATAT
>JGI24708J26588_10002536_pt1 | contig 13753 bp, 10 predicted proteins | sample BioPla1DNA2_FD_26588 | JGI IMG/M metagenome (IMG submission 26588) | reverse complement strand
TTTTAAATAATCATTGTCCTCAACAAAAATATTTTGCTGGTTTATTCCCCTTACCATTACATGATATATCCCTGTTGAACTTAGTAATCGCTTTGTCCTTGGCAATTCCATCACTCAGGGATATTTTAGCCTGATATCTCAATTATGTCAAACAGGGGAACCGTCCCCCTGTTTGGATAGAAGTTCCGGGCTGCAATTGCTGGAATAAAAAAACAATCGGGAAATCCATAATGGGTCCTGATTGTTTGATTGCGCTTAAAAATTGATTTTTTCAACTGTAATGATTTTCCCCGTCATCTTTCCCTAGGCAGCACTTTTTATATTTTTTCCCGCTGCCACAGGGGCATGAATCATTCCTGCCAATTTTCTTTCCGGCCCCAAAATCAAAGATATTAGCACTACCAAACTCAAAAGATTTATCCGGAAGTGGTCGTAAATGGGGCTTCTCATATTTTTCAAAAATTTCATTGGGTGTATGACCGTTATTCCCCCAGATTCTGGTGTTGTTGGCCAGTTCCATGACCAGTTGTACTACTTCATTGATCTGCTTTTCATTTTTAAAATCTACGCCCACGGTATTAAATACCTCGAAAATTTCCTGCATAGAAAAATCAAACTGACATATCCCCTGAACATCCTCACAAAGCATCTCCGCCGCAGATTCATCACCATTGAAGATGTTCCTGGTTACATAACTTAATAGTGCATTATACTGTTTGGTTACCTCAAAATAAGTTTCTTCTTTATATTTGAGAAGTTCCTCCCGGACGGGAATATAAAGGGGCTTGTCTTTGCACTGTTTTAACTGTGCATCAAAATTGTCAAATTCCATGATGAACTCATGGACAAAATAATCTCCATTGATCTCCACGAAATTTTTCGTTAAATCCCCCGGCGGGTTTTCTATGATGTCATTGATGATTATGATATCAATTTTTTCTTTATTTTGCAGGTTAAATATCTCCACCACTTTATCCTTATGGACCAACCCATAAAGATGAGTTAGTGAAATAATGTAATCAATAATAGTTTTATCAAACATGTTTAATTCCCCGGCAGGGATATCGTCATCTTTTATATTCATTCATATATCTCCTTATAACTTACAGCTTTTTCATCCATTTAGTTTTCTCCAATGTACGGCAGAAGGCTCATGGCCTGCAAAGGTTTTGATAAGGTCTGTGGCTAGCATTATGACTTTGCTAGGATTCCCGCTCGCTAATCGTCACGCCCTAGCTCAATCGTTTCTATCCCAGTTTTCCTTCAATACACTAAATTTCTAAATATGAATTTGAAATTTCTCTAACCTTTTCTAAGGCAGCATAGGCGTCATCAAAAAATCCCCTGAGATGTCCTTTAAATTTAAACAGCTCACATTCTATCCCTTCCTCCGGAAGCCCCTTACCCCTAAAAAATATAATAGAACTAAGAACCTCCAAGAGCCTCGATTCCTTGTCATTTAAAAAACGCATTAACTTGTTTAGCTGTTCATTTTGTATTACAGAAGTTGTTTCAGTCACAGTTTCATCTACCACTTCAATAGCATAGCTGAGATAATCATACTTCTTTACCGGAGTTTCTCTGAAAATATTAAAAAATTCCCCTATGCTTAGTTCACTAGCTAATTCGTCCGAATATACCCCGTAAAAATTCCATTCGAATTCAAAGGATGGATCAAAAAGATTACCAAACTCCTCCTGAATAATATAAATAATCTTTTGCATTTTTTTTCTTCCCATAACTTGTCCGCCACCTAGATTAACTAAATCTTTTAGAATAAAAATGTTATTCATATCCATTGGCCTCATTACCCCTTTCCCGTTTTTTGTACCATAAAATCTTTTCCTTTTTAAGAACACCTTTCGCTCCGGTAATAATACTATCTTCTATAGCCGATAGAGGTATGACATCCCCATTTTTTGAAATATAAATTTCTTCGAGCATTTCATCCATGTTATAAAGGTCCCTGTAGGCAGTATTTTTAGGCGAATCTTCCTGAAAGTAATATTCTTTTTCATCTTCATTTTCAAAGCCATTCATAATTTTTTCTTTTTCTTCACTATATTCCATATGACCATAGGGAGGATATATTACCTCATAATAAGGTTTTCTGGTAAATAAATGATATAATAAATCTTTTAAAATAAAATCTTGTGTTTTTTCATACCAATCCTTAAACCAGGTCAATACAGTAAAATCATCTAACTTTAAATAATCTTCTAATGATATATTACCAGAATGTAAATCATTTATGTAGTTATATCCCATAAAATTGTCATATTTTTTCTCCAATATTCTTTTAATAATATTTGTAACTACAATCTCAAACCCCCGGTTCACTCTATGATAATATACATGGGTATACATGAAGTATCTACCAATTAAATATTGTTCCAACACATTAAGTCCTTTTTTATAATCAATGCTTACCACCATTTCACCTTCGGAATGTCGAAATGTTGATTTTTCAATCNGTATATTTTTCAGAAGCCAATCAATATCAAATCTTCCATAATTCGCACCCGTCATATAAGAATCCCTAAGTAAATAGTCAATACGATCCGCATCGAATTGACTAGAGACGATTGAAGCCACGTATGGATCAGAATATTTGTTGTCTATGATTTGACAGATTTCCTCCGGAAAGTTTTTCCCATGTTTTTTCAATTTTGATGATATTTCATTACACTCCATAATTATCTTGGTAGACATATGCTCATGTTTAAAGTCCCCTTTCAAGTTTTTTATTGCTGTTTCAAAGGCATGACTAAAAGGTGCGTGACCAATGTCATGTAATAAACCTGCAAGAATTACTAATTTTTTCTTATCCTTATCAAGTTGAAATCCCACACTGTTTTTTTCTAAATTGTTTAAAATGCATTTCGACATATTGTAGGTTCCAACAGAATGCGTAAATCGGCTGTGTTCAGCGGCGGGATAAACCAACCATGCTACACCTAACTGCCTGATTCTTCTCAATCTTTGAAAAACTTCAGTATCAATAAGTGCCAAAGCATCTCTATCAACCTCTATAATATTATGAATGGGATCCCTGATTATTTTTCCCATTTATTTGCCCCCTCGTTTAAATTTTAAAACAGCTCCCGGATATTATATGCTTTTATTTTTTATGTTTGCACCCTTTATTAAGCAAATAAAATAGGCACGAATATGAAATGGATTGCTTTTTTATCCTTTTCATAATTCCCCTTCGCTAACCTATATGCTGTTTCATAATCCCTAATATTTAGATATACTTGTACTAGAAGGGACCATTAGGGCATGTTCCGTATAAAATCCTCCAGGCAATATCTTGCCTTTATTTGTTTCCATACTGGACAAGAATAATATAAAATCCCCATTTATATTTCCTAATATTTTTAATTAGTCTCTACCCTTCTAAAATTTCTTTAATTTGTTCAGATTCAATTTGCCCTTTTAAAAAACCAATTTTTGTTTCAATATAATTTTTATGCTCTATCCATCTTAACCCCATAAAACTTGGAAGCAACAATTCAAGATATTCAATCCAAGCGGAATACATAGGTATTGCACTACCTGACCAACTAAATGATACAGGAGTCAAGGGGATTCTTTTAAAATCTTCAAATGATTGATTATTTTCAAGAAACAACGAAACATATTCCTTCTTTCTATCATTTTCTAATTTAGATATAACTGCAAACAAACAATACATCTTTGTCCTGTCATTGGGAAACAGTTTAATACATTGTCGTATCCACTCGTCTTGTTTCACTAACAAGTCCTGTTTGTTTTTTACTGGTAGCAATATGGATTCCAGGAAATATGGAACAGACATCCTAGGAAACCGGAGATTTTTAACTAGTTGTTCAAAAATTTTATTATAAATTTTTGGGAAATCATCCAACTCAAAAAAACATCTATGTCTTTCTTGATAGTCGCTAAAGGAGCTGCCCCTTTTATTAACTAAATAATCAATGTATTTTTTCAACACGGACGGTCTGACCGAATAAATTTCTTTTAAAAATCTTCCATCATAATCATAATGGTCACCGTATGACAACATTAAATAATAAATTTCTTCGAGCAATTCTAGATTGCCAGTAAATTTTTGGATAACCGTCTGCGGTGCATTATACAGGTAACAACTAAACAACAAGCCAAAATAAATATGTATCATAAAGGGTGAACACTCCCTCTTAGCTAAAATGATTTTACACCCTTTTATAAAGGCACCTTCATCTATAACTCTGTACTTTTCTAAAAAATCCACATCACGTAATGATGATAATTTAATAGCCCCATCAGAAACATCTGCCAAAAAATCATATAATCCCTGCAGATGCCTATCTGTAATCAGTTCCGATGGTAACTCATGATAATAGACATACAACCATGCATTTTTCTGACTATATTCGTTATTATTGATCAAATCAAAAACCTCGGAATCAGATAATAAAGAGAAAAGAACACTTACTAAATGATATGGACATAAATTATTTGGTGTATTTTTTTCTATGTAATATTTAATGGCATCAACATAACAATCCTTTTTGAGAGAAATAGCCTCAAAGGCAATCGTCAATCCTTCCCTGATCTGCCAATTTGTATGACCATCAGGTTCATTAATGTCATTACAAACATCAATTAACCGCTTGAACATTACTAAATCACAATCAGAAATGTATTGTTCAATTGATTGCCGTTTTAAGATTTCATATTCTTTATAGTCAATTTCTTTTCCGTAATTAGGCCCCCTAAGAAGTTGATATAGAAAAAAGAGTTCCCCTTTGAAATATTCAGAAAATAATGATTCACAAGGAATATTCATACGTGTAAAAAATTTCGCTAATCTATCTACTAAAAGACAGTTACATAATTCATTTGCCGGAAAATTCGATTCCAAAATGCCTTTAATGTATGTCAAATCAAATTGTAAAATTGGCAGACTTATTTCTTCAATTATACCACCATAGGAACCAAGTATCTTCCTGACCTTTTCCTTATATTTATTAATTTTGCAAAGGTCAGATAGGGATTCCCAAATGAGCCCGCGATATCTTTCAACGCCTTTGGATATAGCTAACGGAATATTATATATAATAAATGAGTGTTTGCGGCCTCCTTCTATTGGAGAGAAATGCAACTTCAAAAATTCTTCTGCCACATCTAAAAAAAGAACGGCAACGAATTCTTGTCCCCAATCCCTTGAATATTCCTTTATTTTTTCAAAAAGGGTTACTTGTGTATAAAATTCATAACACATAGAATCCCTTGTTATACCAAAATATAGATTAATCGCATGATAAAATTGTATATACAAATCCGGACGTTTGAAATAATACTGAAACAATAAATCTAACGCGGTTGGTAAATCATCCATATTTGCAAATCCACCTAGAATTTCGATAATATCATTATCTACATTTTGATGTTTTTTCCCTTTTTCGATATCAATATCAGAATCCGCAATAATTGCTCTCTCTTCAAGTTCAACTTTATCTTGCAAAATTAAGAGTGTCTCGGTAGGACTAACACGAAAAAATACTTTAACAAATTCAAAAAAGTATGGGGATTCTTCTTGCAACAGTTCGTCCCACACTATTTTAATTTCCCTTTCAACAAAATCTAGGAGAGCCTTGTTCCTGAAAATATTTAACAGTGTATTAATAGATAAGATGGTTCGCTCCTTATAATTTTGAAAAGAGGCCTTAAGCATCACTGACAGGCTGATCAGCTTTTTATCGAAGAAAACATATTTAAGCAAATAGTTTGACAGACATTGGTCCGAAAAACGAACAACCTTATCACTATAAATATCAACAATTTCTTGCTCATGAAGCTTATGAATGTTTTCAATAAAGCCATCTCGGTATAATCCACTTTCTTGTAAAGTTGGCAAGATTGCATCAATATGTTCTAAATGTATTACACCCAAAAAGGTAACTATACCAGCAGTTATGCCCATATTATTATCAATAAATAATTGATGTTTTTCTAGGAAAGAGCTATAATAGTCCTCATACAATTGTGATACGTCGTTAATAGAGTCCAAACGATTTGAATTACAAGCCACTCTTCCAGCAAGCATAGCAATTCGGGCATTTCCCTCCGCGATTCTTATGATTCTTTCTTGATAATCTGGATTGGTAATGCCCAGTATTGTTTCAAGTAACTCCTTAATTTCATCATCTGTAAATGTCCTAATATTAACGTTTTCATATGAAGCGATTTCCCGGACATCATTTATTACTTTTTGAACTGCATAATCTCGTACGGTAATAAGTATTTTTACATTATATCCTTCGGGCTTCATAGTTGTACAGCGAATAATATGCTGTAATCCCGATAATTGGTTTGCATCGTCAATAAAAAGAAAATAGTTCCCCGGGCTATCCACGAAAAGCTTCAAATCTTCGTATATTGGCAAATCATTACTATGAATACAGTAAAACTTTTCATTATGAGTATCCGAATAATTTTTCGCATAATGCAAAGCTAATCGAGTTTTTCCTGTGCCTGCCGCACCACTCAGTATTACAATGTTAACTTTTTGATAAGCCTCGTCAATATTTTTAATTTCCTCATTTCTGAACAAGAATTTAGTGTTAATTGGCGCCGCCATCCTGTTTGAGTTATAATGCTTGACAAAATCATCATATGATTGAATTTGACCAGTACTTATTGATATCCCCAAAAAATCCCGAACAATAATATGATGAAAAAGATATAAATCTTCAGCGAGTTTGTCAATCCCAATAATTGTGAGTTTGATCCCAACATCCGCACATAGAGTTTTTACTTCATTATCTTGTGCAGGTGTAATATTGGATGAGATATGGCAATAAATGATTTCAGAAATTTTATCATGAGTAATGCCCGTTTTTGATATATCCAGGCATTTTGCGATATCACCCTTAATTTTTGCAAAAATATTTTGTTTTTGGGTTGAATATTCCAAAAAAATATATTTTCCATCAGGTGTGTTAAAATAAGTGTCAGGTGTACCAGGAGTAGTTTTTCGTGTGCCTGCTTCCCCCCCAAGAGAAACTATATTGGGGTAGCCTATTTTGTATAAGTAAGAATCACAAAGATTCTGAAACGACCCCGAATCTAATTGGCCTATTTTTTGTTTAATGCTTTCAATATTAGCCATAATTCCACCTCTACTTCTCGTATTCAATTACCTTATTTAAAAGGCATAATTTGTTTTTTCTTAAATCACAATTCTAAGGCCATTAGGGATAGGTTCCAATGGTCACCATTTATTGGAACAACACAACCTTACGTACCCTTCCCTAAACTTTAATGATAAGAAGACGCTTTGTTTGCCATCTTCTCATGGCAATACTAAAGAATTGTTTATTGTACAAACCAATTTAATTTTTGAACATGTATAAAATTTTGGGCTAGTTTTTTTTGATCGGTAAATTTTTAGCCCACTCCCGTAATGCTTCTAAATCTCTTAGTCTATATTGTTCCAAAGTTTCTTCGCTGACTGTCTGCTGCATTTTCTTCCTTGTAATCCCCATTGCCTTATTATAGGGTATCATTTTGATAGCCCTACTATTTCTTCTGTCCCATTCAAAATTTAACGGTAGGGCAATGTCGTTAATATCGATATCAACATCAAAGTTGATACCAAATTCAGAAAATCCTTCGTGTCCCACACAACAGGATTTTGTTTTATATCCTTTCTTATTGAGACAAAAAATAACGTCTGCTATCTGTTCATCCAAATCCATAATCCTGCAAAGACATTTCCGACAAAAAGCAGTGCCCTTTTTGTAATAGATAAGGCAATTAATACATGCCAGTACCTTGTCCAAATTCCCTGCCCTGGAAAAATTCAAATCTGTTTTCGGAACTTGGACTTCTGCTGTATCTTTTTGCAATAGTTGATCAATTTCTTCCCGTTTAGCTCTGACGGTATAATAGGTGGAATACGGTTCAAATGGCCCACCAGAATCCCGACTGTCTTGTTTGATTAAGCCTTCATCAATTAAAGGTTGCAACACATTCTGAACCCTATTTAGCCTTATCCCGACAGTATTAGATATAGCAAACACATCTACACGATGCGGGCTTGTTCGAATTTTATATAGAGCATGCAATATTTTTTCATCTAAATTTTCATCGTGTATAGGAAAAACCTGCTCCCCTTCACGGAATACCACCAATGTTCCGGGCACAATATCCTGCCAGGTTTCATCTGTCAAAGGAGCCGTGGCAACAACAACTCCCCTTTCACCCGGTTCCTTAGTTTCCTTGAAATTGATTTCCACATCGGCATCGACTAATTTTGCATTGTCGTTATGGTATGGTGGTTTGCGCTCAGTATAACACAGCCCCCTATAGCCATTTTTATCACGATAACAAAATAAATATTCCCCATCGGTAAATAGGCAGTTAAAATTTCCGTATTGATTGATTTCTTTCATTATGTTTTCCAAGCTGATAAAACTTTCATCATTCCGTATGGGATATATATCTTCCATCTTGCTAAGCAAATAACAGAAAGCAAATTCGGAGTCTGTGCTGCCTATGGGTTTCCATCGCCCTAGGGGCAACCCCTCTTGATAATTAAACAGGGTCCCATTATGGGCAAAAGCATATTCTCGGCCATTGAGTTCTCGAACAAACGGATGGGTATTTGCGTAAGATATCTCTGATGTAGCATGTCTGATATGCGATAAAAATATATCTGAATTAAAATGGGTATACTTTCCGACAAATTCGGCTAGCTTACTTGTTCCTGCCTTTAGGGGTTCCTTTAGAACCTGCACGGCCCTGCTTCCCTCCGGATACAATGCAATACCCCACCCATGGGGATTGTCGACTCCCCTTTTAGCAAATCTTTCGAATGAAAATCTACACCCTACCAACCTATTAAAACTCATTCCTAATAATTCACACATTCCACTTTTCCCCCTAAAATTTACAATATACAGCCTGTATAATTACTCTGTTTCAGACGATCACCATCAAAAACAAACCCTTTTATCACATATTCCTTAAGTACATTTGTTGCCCAAATACGAAATCATGTAGTCTTACTGGAATTTATATGATAACTACCAGAAACAATACAAACACGGGGACGGTTCTCCTGTTTGAGTCCTTTTTCAAACCTTCACTTTATAGATCCTGTGAATGGTGAACCCGGTAAGCCTTGATAACTGTCTCAAGGAGATCTCCCGATCTTTTTTTAGGTATTTTATAATCCCAGCCTGGATTTCTTGCACCGTATTTTGGAGTTCAGACAAATCCGTGTTATATTTATCTAATGCTAAATCCCTCACCTCTTTATCTGAAAGTGTCTTTTTCTCTTCATCAATATCTAGGCACCGGCTGTCGGTGATTTCTATGTGAAATTTGCCAAACTCTGCTACCGCCTCTTTTTTATCGGATGAAAACATCTGCAAAGCGAAATTGGTGTCCACTATATTACTTGTTTTGTAGTATTCATTATAACTGCTCCATTTGTAATCTTCAGTATTACTGACTAAACCTGCCTTTACCGGATTCTGATGGATATAGCATAACACAGTTAAAAAATAGGTATCGTCTTCTACCGGTTCACTTTTGAATCTACCCTGAAATACATCACTCAGGGATATTTTAGCCTGATATCTTAATTATGTTAAACAGGGGAACCGTCCCCCTGTTTGTTTCAGATAGTTGTCCCTTCTTAGGATCCGCTTCCTTTTCCTTATCCACCTTTTGTCTTTATAATTCGTGCTATCCTTCCAAATAAAAGACACCCCCCTGGATGTCTATAAATATCTTTAAAATTCTAATTTACTATTAATTTGTATTCTAATGTTTTATCACCTGTTATAACTATCTTGTATTCCCCGATTTTAGTTCTTGTTCCTACTGTCCAAGTCCAAGATACATTTCCATTGGCATCTGCCTTTTTCGGTTCTAATCCTTTGGCCTTACTAGGCCCGGAAGAGTAATAAACAGTAATTGCATATTCTACATTGGGTGTACCTTTTATGGCCACACTTGCATTTTCTCCGGCCTTAACATTAAGAACATTGCCGGATTGAACCGGTTCCTGTTTTACTTCCTCTGCCGGTTCCTGTGCAGCATTGTCGTTTTCATAGGCCCAAAATCCTTTATTGTTCTCCCTTGCTACCCTCTGTATTTCCGTAAATTCCCCCACATATTTTACATTCGGAGGATATGTAGCTACTTGTGCGTAACCTTCCTGTAGCAATGTTTTGTTAAACATTTGCCCGCCAATCCACACATAGGCAAGCAACCTTCCGTAATGATCCCTTTCCTGAACATCAAATTCTAAACCTACTTCTTTGTTTTCTAGTATAGATTTAGTGTATTCAGATGCAGTTTCGCCTTCTATAACATTTTTTGATGCATCCGGATGTACGCTTTCCGGTGTATCTACTCCTATCAATCTGACTCTTTCCTCTTTGCCATTAAAATCTACTATAAATGTATCTCCATCAACCACTCTGGTTACCTTATATTTGCCATATGGATAATCTGAATTAACCAATACACTTCTGGTATTGTTGTCCCAATCCACTTCTGCACCAAGGCTTTCAGCCACAAATCTTGCAGGTACTAATGTGCTGCCGTCAATTATTTGGGCCGGCACGTCCAATTCTACTTTTTGATTATTTACCAATGCCGTCTTATCCCCAATTATAAGTTTAATTATTTTATCTTCCGTTTGCCCTGTTACTGTCCTGGTTTCCCCGTCCCAGCCTACAGTGGCTCCCATAGATTCAAATATTGCCCTTACCGGTACCAGGGTCCTTCCATCTTCAATAATTGGTGCTACCGGCATTTCTATTTGCTTATTTTCTACATATACCTTTATCGGTTCCGCAAATGCTGTGCTGCTTAACATTAAAATGGCTAACAGTAATAATAGCAGCATTCTAATATTTATCCTCATATGTATCTCCCCCTTTTTTACATTTATTATAATATGTTTTTATATATTTTACCAGGGGTGCACGCCGGGAATGCGCATCAGGGAATGCACATCAGGGACGGGTACCACCATGCATTTAAAAGTATCTTAGTTCAAGGCCAACAATAAGCACATTGAATATAAATAACTTCCCCGGGTAGGCATCTATTGTTGATCGCTTATTCCGGATCTTCATTATAATCATTTCCGGAATCTGCCCCAGCACCCCTTACCCATCCTTACTCCTTCGGTTTCTCCTGTTTTTAATATTATCAATATGTGCTTTCTTAGCCTTTGCATCAGCATGTGCGTATTTTTGCAAACTGGAGTACAATTGGTCAATCTCTTCTGTTGTAAGCAATTTGGGTGAGTTCCAGATGTCTGTCCTAATGGCATTATTCAGCTGATTTCTTTTTATAACCTTTATATTTGGTGAAACAACATTAATCTTTTTTAATGTACAACGCTCGCTGAATATTATGTAGGATTTATACAAACTGTCATTCTCCATACCGATTGCCGATTTTAAAGCGGTAATATGGGCTTTATTCTGCCAAATCGGGTTAAAAAATCTATTCTTCTGTTTATTCTCGAGTGTCTGGGTCCAATTCTTGTTTTTCTCATCACCAAAGATCCAACCGCTATAGTTCTTGGATTCAAACACATAAATACCGGTATGGGAGAGCATAATTAAATCGATCTCTGTTGTAGAGCCATCTTCCCTTGGTATATATAGATTTGTCATAAGCTTATTATCAGCACCTAGTTTTTCGAGATAATTAAAGGTTAAGAACTNCCCATAGTTTCCTTTATCAAATACTGTCTTTAAAAAACTATTTCCGCTGGCAATTTTATAAGCTGAATTTTTAAATGTAATGTGCAATAACAATAGCTTTACTCCCCCGAGCAGAAAAGGAACTAATGCGATTAGGTAAATATACAAAGGCATACAAAAAACCCCCTAGCAAATTTTAATTTTTATAAACTGTTACTTTATCTGATTTTGTTGTCATTTAAGTGCTTCCCCGTGATTCAAGTTTATTTTATGTTTTTTAATCTTATCGCTATGCCTTGGCATATTGCCTCCAGACTAATATGTTTAATTTCGACAAACTATCCAATTATTCCTTTATTTTTTATTCTACATAAAACGACAAAATAANTGGTCTATAGGAATCCTAGGTTTCTCAGACTGCCATTTTTNAATAATATAAAATNATAAAAAGCCACGGGATCTATTCCCGCAGCTTTGCATATGGCAAAAAAACACTTTATGGCAGAAGAACGCTTTGTTTGTCATTTTTTTATGGCAACACAGAGGGATTGTTTATAATGCACATCAGCACCCCAAACAAGTGAAATTCNCTCNGCAACTTNGACTGCCGTCAATTCCTATTACACCCATTATCCTATAACCTGTGTCTATGTAACTTTTGATTTGGCCGATCATTGGCTTGGGCATTTCTCCACGGTTTTCCCTATAGAATTATATAAATATTCTTAAACAAATCCCTATTTTTGGTATCTATCCTGAAAATACATTCGAGCTCTTATAGATTCCCTTTTCCTTCCGTATTTAGCTTCCTTATAGTTATAGGTCCTGTCCCTTAAATCTAATTCACAGTTTTCCTTTTTTGACTAAAATATTATAATCACCCTTATATTTTTTTCCGGTTCTATGCCAAATATGAATGGCCCATTATCCATTTTGCGCAATATATCTCATAAATTCCTTTTTAAAATAAAAAGCATGATTTTTATTAGAAACATATCTATCGTAAATATTTGAAAATATTGGCCCATATGGCTTGGAGTCCTTTGATCTAATTTGAATTAACTCTCCGTTTGAAGTATGGATATAGCCATCATCACTTGTCTCAATATGTACTTTTAATTGTTCGCAAATACTATAATAATCTCTCCTGAGTTGTACTTTAAGTCCATAGTTTTTTTCATCATTTAAGTTAACGTGAATATATGGTAGAAAGAACCAATTCCAAGGATCCCCTTCTTTACATATAGGTACATATAACAAATTAGATATCTTCTCATATAAATGGGTTCGATAAAAATCTTTTTTTGAAATTAAATCGTCTATAATTGAATTAATCTGAGTAATAAACATAGTCTCAAGCGGTTTACCATATCTATCACACTTGTTTGTTTTTAATTCCCCGTCTGTAAAGTCTAATGTCCTGGGCGAATTTTTGTTTCCGATTAGTATTTCTAACAATTGGCCTGTTCTACCTTTTGCCCTGATTATTCCCTCCATTTGTTCTTCATCTACCAAATCCCCGAGTTTTCTATTAATTAAAGGTTCAAGTTTCTCTTTGGCTTCCTCTAACAACATTATAAATAACCCCTTTTCTGTTTCTGTTTTCTAAAAATCTACTTAAAAAATCTAACAATATCCTCTTCTAATACATCTGCTATATCAAATAAAACATGCAAAGAAAAACTTTTGTTGCAATTAACTGCTTCAATTTTACTCAAGTAGCTAAGACTGATTCCCGCCATTTCCGCTAATTGTTTCTGTGTTATTCCTTTTTCCAGCCTGATTCTTTTAATATTTTCACTTATCTTTTTAAATCTCTTGTCATGTGGAGAATGCAATTTCATCACCTCAATTTTATTTTATACTAGTTTGCTGTGGGGAATATTTCACTTATAGTGAAACCAATGTTATAATTAAACAGTGTTCTTTATTTTATTTATAATATGGTATAAGATAGAGATACAAAATTATATCTCATAAAAGGATGATTTGATGAATAATATAAAAGTTTCTCCGTTTTTAAAATGGGCTGGGGGTAAAAGACAATT
>JGI24708J26588_10002535_pt1 | contig 13755 bp, 8 predicted proteins | sample BioPla1DNA2_FD_26588 | JGI IMG/M metagenome (IMG submission 26588) | reverse complement strand
GCGAAGGATCTATATTTTACAATAATGCTTTCGTTTATCGTGGTGTGGGTAACACGTGCAAATTTCTGAGTGCAGCGAAGAATCTCGTTTTTAGGCCATTTGGGATCCTTCGCTTCGCTCAGGATGACATTTTTTACACAGTCTGCTGTCCCCTTATGTTTTAGTAGGAGGCGGAAATATGGACAGGGTAACATTTGATTATTCGAAATCCCTTGGTTTTATAGGGGAGAAAGAAATAATTGCTTTACAGGAAAGAGTGAATTTGTGTCATAATATGCTTCACGATGGAACCGGGGAGGGCGGCGAGTTCTCGGGCTGGGTAAACCTGCCCGCCACATATAACACGGAGGAATTCGAAAAAATTAAGCATACCGCGGAAAAAATAAGAAATAACTGCGATGTTTTTATGGTATTGGGCATAGGTGGGTCTTACCTGGGGGCAAGAGCGGCCATAGAAATGCTCAACCATAATTTTTATAATGAATTGCCTAGGGAAAAACGAAACGGCCCCAAGACATATTTTGCAGGCCATAACGTCAGTTCCACCTACCTGAAGGAGTTGCTGGACATTATCGACAATGATAATCAGGACATCTGTATAAACGTTATATCAAAATCAGGAACGACTACGGAGACGGCGATTGCATTCAGGATTTTGAGGGAACGTATAGAGAAAAAATATGGCAAAAAAGAAGGGGCGGGGAGGATATACGCAACCACCGATAAAAAAAGCGGTGCATTGAAAAAGTTGGCAGAAAAAGAGGGTTATGAAACATTTGTAGTACCTGATGATATTGGGGGAAGATATTCCGTGCTGACTCCTGTAGGGTTGCTTCCCATGGCTGTAGCGGGAATAGACATAGAGGAAGTTATGCAGGGTGCAAAAACGGCGATGGAGCATTTGTCGGACAGTAATATCGACAACAATCCATCCTACCAATATGCCGTCATAAGAAATATACTATATTCAATGGGAAAAACAACCGAGGTTATTGTAAACTATGAACCGAACCTGTTTTATTTCGGGGAATGGTTTAAACAACTTTTTGGGGAATCCGAAGGCAAGGACGGGAAAGGCATATTTCCCGCGTCCCTAAATTTCACAACAGATTTGCATTCCATGGGACAGTATATGCAGGATGGTAGAAGGAATATATTTGAAACTATATTAAATGTAGAAAAACCAAGAGAGGAAATTCTAATTCCGGGGGATGAGGACGACCTCGACGGATTAAATTATATCAGTGGAAAAACTTTGGACTTTGTAAACAAAAGTGCCATGAAAGGCACAATTACCGCCCATACGGACGGGGACGTGCCTAATCTCGTGATTAACGTTCCGGAAATATCACCTTATTATTTCGGGTATTTGGTTTACTTTTTCGAAAAGGCCTGCGGCATGAGCGGATATCTGCTGGGTGTCAATCCTTTCAACCAACCCGGGGTGGAAGCATACAAGAAAAATATGTTTAAACTATTGGGTAAATAGCCAATATTTAGATACCATTGAATTATTGCTAAATGATTGATAAACTATTATTGAACTATAGTTTAGCGATTGTTCGCAGTCGAACATTACAAATTCGTTTACTCTCTTTGGTCGTACGAATTTGATGTTCTTTGCCTTTTTGTCCAACAAGCGAAGCGAGTTGTTGACAAAACGGACAGCGAAGTGAGTAAAGCGAACGGAGAAATGAGCGAAGCGAATGTTGCATTTGACCTACCATCAATCCAACACCTAATCAGCAACCTAAACAAAGTTTTTATATTATTTAAATACTGATAGTCTTAAAAGTATTTTCTTTATAAATCTGAGTATTGGATTGGGTTAGGTCATAATAACCATTGTTCGAAAAAAGGGGGGTGAACCATGAAAAAGAGAGCCGGCGGCATATTATTACACATATCTTCTTTACCGGGCCCTTATGGAATAGGCGATTTTGGGAAAGAGGCATATAGTTTTGTCGATTTTTTGGTAAAGGCAAAACAGACATATTGGCAGATACTACCCCTGGGAATGACCGGCTACGGGGACTCACCATATCAATGTTTTTCTGCATTTGCGGGCAATCCGTATTTTATAGACCTGGATGATTTGATACAATCAGGCTATCTAACCGAAAGTGAAATACAGGAGTTCGAACTGAGCAAAAATCCCCATAAGGTTGACTATGAGTTACTATATAAAAACAAAATGGAAATTTTGAGGATGGCATATGAAAAGGCCAAAAAGGACATACAAGATAAATTGGAATCATTTTATAGTATAAATTATTATTGGTTAAGGGATTTCTCGCTTTTTATGGGTATAAAGACCAAGAATAACGGTATCCCATGGCTGGAATGGGATGAAGATTACAAAAATTCGGGTTCAGATACAGTTTCCGATTTTGAACGTCTCAACAAGGACGAAATTTATTTCTGGGTATTTACCCAATATTTCTTTTTTAATCAATGGAACAGATTGAAACATTATGCGAACAAAAAGGGCATATATATTATAGGAGACCTGTCAATGTATGTTTCGGAGGACAGCTCCGATGTTTGGGCAAATCCGCACTTATTTAATTTGGACGATTCTTGCTGTCCCATTACGGTTGCAGGTGTTCCGCCGGACATATGTTCATGTGAAGGCCAACTTTGGGGAAATCCCATATATAATTGGGATGTTATGGAAGAACAGGGATACAGTTGGTGGATACAGAGAACAAAGATGTCCTTCGAACTCTATGATGTCTTGAGGATTGACCATTTCAGGGGATTTGAATCTTATTGTGAAATAGAATATGGTGCGAAAGACGCAACTTGCGGAAAATGGGTAAAAGGCCCCGGAATCAAATTGTTCAACAAGATAAAAGAGGAATTAGGGGACTTGGATATTATAGCGGAGGATTTAGGATTTATAACAGAAGAAGTAGAAAGGCTCATGGAAGAAACGGGTTTTCCAGGCATGAAGGTTCTCCAGTATGCTTTTGATCCCAAAGGGGACGGTCGTTATTTGCCCCACAGCTTTGATAAAAATTGTGTTGTGTATACAGGTACACATGATAATTCTACTATTATGGGTTTTATAGAAAAGATGCCATCGGAAAATTTTCAGTATGCGAAAAAATATCTGAAATTGAGTGAAGAGGAAGGTTTTAATTGGGGATTTATCAGAGGTGCTTGGGGTTCTACAGCTTATCTGGCAATTGCGCCCATGCAGGATTTCTTAGGCCTGGATGACGGTGCCAGAATGAATAAACCGTCCAGTGTGTGCGGAAATTGGACCTGGAGGATGGATAAAGCCGATTTAACGGATGAACTGGCAAAAAAGATAGGGGAGTTGACCTATATATACAGGAGGTGTTAGGGCTTGGAAAACATGGTCAATGCTATGGAAAGAATTTCGTTAACAACCTTCGGAAAAAGTTTATCAGGCTGCAATGATAAGGAAAAGTATGTGGTTGTGTCAAAGGCTATTATGGAAGATATTATTCCCAAATGGGTTGATTCTGAAAAGAAATTTGAAGGAAAGAAGAAAGCATACTATCTTTCAGCGGAATATTTGATGGGCAGGTCTCTTACCAACAATTTAATAAATATGAAATGTAAGTCCGAAGTAAAATCTGTTTTAGAGGATTTGGGTATTTGCTACAATCATATAGAAGAACAGGAAGAGGATGCAGGCCTGGGCAACGGCGGATTAGGCAGGCTGGGAGCTTGTTTCTTGGATTCGGCTTCTACACTGGATTATCCATTGACCGGGTACGGAATCAGATATGAATTCGGACTTTTCAAACAGTTGTTCAGGGACGGTTTCCAGGTGGAGGTAGGAGATGATTGGTTAGAATATCCCGATCCCTGGTCAATAAGAAAACAATCTGAAAGCGTGAGAGTGAGTTTTGCAGACGGGGATGTTTTGGCAGTTCCGTATGACACGCCAATTATCGGGTACGGACAAAACACCATAAACACCTTGAGATTATGGAAATCAGAGGCTTTTGAAAGGTTTAATTTTAAGGAGTTTGACAACCAAAATTACGAACTGTCTGTCCGGGAAAAAAATAATGCGGAGAATATAACCAAGGTATTATATCCTAACGATGCTTATAAAGAGGGCAAAGAGCTCAGGTTAAAACAACAGTACTTTTTTGTTTCCGCATCTTTGCAGGATTTAATAAGGAAGCACAAGGCAAAATACGATACCCTCGATAACTTTGCACAGTTCCATGCAATCCAATTGAATGATACACATCCTGCCGTGGCCATACCCGAATTGATGAGACTTTTCACAGAGGTAGAAGGTATGGGGTGGGATAAGGCATGGGATATAGTTACTAATGTATTTGCATATACAAATCATACCTTGTTGGCGGAGGCTTTGGAGCAGTGGTTTGTGGGATTTTATAAAACCCTGATACCTTCCGTGTTCAGAATCGTGGAAAAGATTGATCATCAACTTATGGAGGAACTGAGTCATAAGGACCTCCAAGGGTGCGAGTTGGATTACTACAGGATTATCAACCATGACCATATTAAAATGGCTTGGCTCGCTATTTACGGTTCAAAATCCGTAAACGGGGTGTCGGAGCTTCATAGCAACATCTTAAAATATAGGGAGTTAAATAATTGGTATAAATTGAGTCCGGAAAAATTCAACAATAAAACCAACGGTATAACCCAGAGAAGATGGCTGTTAAAATCCAATCCGGAATTGTCAGATCTTATCACGGAATTACTGGGTTCCGAAGATTGGATAACCGATTTGGAAAGGTTGAAGGAACTGGAGAAATTTGCCGATGACAAGGATGTATTGAGCAGATTCCTTGAAATCAAGCATATAGGAAAGGAACGGTTGGCAGATTATATACTTGAAAAAGAAGGAATAAAAACAGATCCGAATTCGATATTTGATATTCAGATCAAGAGGCTCCATGAGTACAAAAGGCAACTATTGAATGCTTTTCATATACTGGATCTTTATTTCAGGATTAAGGCCAACCCGCAATTGGATATAGTCCCGAGGACATTTATATTCGGGGCAAAGGCCGCACCGGGATATGTGAGAGCAAAGGGAATTATAAAATATATTAATGATATACAGCAGTTAATAAACAATGATCCTGAAGTTTCTGAAAAGATTAAGGTAGTATTTGTAGAGAATTACAATGTTTCCTATGCTGAGAAACTATTTCCTGCGGCAGATGTTTCGGAGCAAATTCCGACGGCAGGAAAAGAGGCATCGGGAACCGGCAATATGAAATTTATGTTAAATGGTGCGCCTACCATAGGAACCTATGACGGGGCAAATATAGAAATAGTGAAAGAAGCAGGGGAAGAAAACAACTTTATATTCGGGCTCAGGGTTGAAGATATTGAAAAAATCAGTTCGAGTTATAATCCTGTACATGAATATGAAACTGTGGAAGGTCTGAAAAGGGTTGTTGATACCCTGGTAGACGGAACATTCAATGATGCGGGTACAGGTGTATACAGAGAAATTTATAATTCACTCCTGTACGGAACCGACTGGCATAGGCCCGATGTTTTCTATGTATTGAAAGATTTTGAAAGTTACAGAAACACCCAGCAGGACCTGAATGATGCTTTTGAAGACAGAATGGGATGGGCTAGAAAATGCTGGATGAATCTGTCCAACGCAGGAAAGTTCAGTTCCGACAGAACCATAGACCAGTACGCTAAGGAAATATGGGGCATAGAAAAAGCGTGAATATACTCCTGACTGCGATAGCAGGGGCGATTTCAATCGCCCTTTTCAGGGGATGTCATCCTGAGACGGACAGAATAAGCTTGGCCCCCGAAGGATCTACAGGGGCGACTTTGGTCGCCCTCAACAAATGACAAGTATCAGCTTTAATTTGCTGATACTTTTTATTTTTTGGAATATATGAGTTGTTTATCTAGAATTTGGGTATATATACATTATGAGGAGGCAATTTTATGAAACACAGGCATTTCTATTGGGAAAACGGGGAGAAGGATTCCTATCTATTCAACGAAGGAACATCCTACAAAAGTTATGAATTCCTGGGGGCCCATCCTGTCAATATAAATAACAAAGAAGCGGTGCGATTTGTAGTATGGGCTCCGAGGGCCAAAGAGGTATATCTCATGGGGGATTTTAACAACTGGCACGAAACCGACCTCCCCCTCAAAACCATCGGGGAAACAGGGCTATGGAATATTTGTGTACAAGGTGTAAAACAGTTTGATTCATACAAGTACAGAATAATTTCCTACAAGGGAGAAGTGAGGATTAAAGCCGATCCCTACGCTTTCCATTCGGAAACAAGCCCTAAGACGGCATCTAAATATTATAACCTGAAAGGTTTCAAATGGGAGGACGAGCTATGGTTAAAATCCGGGGGAAAAACCTTTGATTACAATAAACCCATATCCATATACGAAGTAAATTTATCTTCTTGGAAGAGAAGGGCTGACGGTTCCAGATATTCTTATGTAGACCTGGCGGAGAAACTGGTCAAATATGTAAAAACCATGGGGTTTACGCATGTTGAAATCATGCCCGTCATGGAGCATCCCTATGACGGTTCCTGGGGCTATCAGCAAACGGGATATTTTGCTCCAACCAGTAGGTTCGGGACGCCTAAAGATTTTATGTATCTTGTGAATCAGTTTCATAAAAATGAAATCGGGGTGATACTGGATTGGGTTCCTCTCCATTTTTGCAGGGATGACCATGGTTTAATCAGGTTCGACGGAACAGAATGTTTCGAATCTTCCAACAGAGCCATGGCGGAGAACAATGAATGGGGAACACTGAATTTTGATTACAGCAAACCGGAAGTGGTAAGCTTTTTAATTTCGAATGCGGTATATTGGCACGATTATTATCATATAGATGGATTTAGAATAGACGCAATTGCTTATATGCTGTACTTAAATCATGCGGGAAGAGATATTAGAAATAGATACGGGGGATATGAAAATATACAGGCCATAGATTTTCTAAAAAAATTAAATAAGGTGCTGTTGCAGTATTTTCCTCATACTAAAATTATAGCTGAGGATAGCACCAGTTGGCCACGGGTTACGGCACCTATAGAAGACGGGGGCTTGGGGTTTGGATATAAATGGAATATGGGTTGGATGAACGATACCTTGGAGTATATGGAAACGGATCCGCTCTTTAGAAAGGGCAACCAAAGGGCACTGACCTTTGGGATTACTTACTGTTTTTTCGAAAAATTCATTTTGCCTCTCAGCCATGATGAGGTGGTACATGGCAAAAAGAGTTTGCTCGACAAAATGCCCGGCACCTATGATGAGAAATTTGCAAACCTGAGACTTTTATATTTATACATGTTTGCCTATCCCGGCAAAAAACTTATATTTATGGGTGGAGAATTTGGGCAGTTCATAGAATGGGACGAAAAGAAGGGATTGGACTGGCACCTTTTGGACTATGAAAAACATAATAAATTGAAGAGATTTGTGAAGGATTTAAACGAATTTTACAGGGGGGAAACATGCCTGTACGAACTGGACGATACATATGATGGGTTTGAATGGATAGAACATACCAATCATCAGGAAAGTATTATAGCATTTGAAAGAATAAACAAATCAGGGGGAAAAATAATAGCTGCCTTCAACTTCACGCCCGTAGAAAGAAAAAGTTATCCTATAGGTGTGGATCACCCGGATGTTTACAGAACTGTGTTGAATACAGAACAGATTGAGTATGGCGGAAATCTTTTGAAAAGGAAACATTACGGGTCGGAAAAGGAACCTTTTCATGGCAGGAAATATTCCATAAGGATTGATTTGCCGCCATTAGGGGGACTCATATTAAAGAGGAACAGAACTTGGAAATGTTCTCAAACAAAATAGGGGCAAACATGCAGGTTTGCCCGGAAACAAGACAATGTTTCCAAATGGCGCAGTGGAGGCAAACCTGTGTGTTTGCCCCAAAAACCACAATTTTTCTGGTGTTCTAAGAAAAGGGGTGAACTTCTATGATAAAAAGCAACAATGTAGTAGCCATGCTTTTGGCCGGAGGTCAGGGATCCAGATTAAAATTATTGACGCAAGAATTAGCTAAACCGGCGGTGTGTTTCGGGGGGAAATACAGGATTATTGACTTTACACTGAGCAATGCTACAAATTCCGGTATCGATAACATTGGAATACTCACTCAGTACAAACCTTTTGAATTGAACGCTCATATAGGAATAGGAGAATGTTGGGATTTTGACAGGATTACAGGCGGGCTCAGAATATTACCGCCGTTTATGCGTGAAGCCAAGGGAGATTGGTATACAGGCACTGCCAATGCCATATATCAAAATATAGAATATATAGATAACCTGGATGCAAAATATGTTCTTGTTCTGTCCGCAGACCATATATACAAGATGGACTATAGAAAATTGCTAAAGTACCACATAGAGATGGATGCGGATGTGACAATAGCCACTATTGAGGTGCCGTGGAGAGAGGCTCATAAATTCGGTATTTTAAATGTAGATTCAAACAACAGGATAGTGGAATTTGATGAGAAACCGAAAAATCCAAAGAACAACATGGCCTCAATGGGCATATACATGTTTAATTGGGAGATACTCAAATACTATCTCAAAAAGGACAGCAAAATCAGGAAATCGGAACATGATTTCGGTAAAAATGTGCTTCCTCTGATGCTGAACGAGGGGAACAGGATGTATGCATGGGCATTCAAAGGCTACTGGAAGGATGTCGGCACAATAAGGAGTTATTGGGAAGCGAATATGGATTTATTGGACAAAAATAGCAGCCTCAACCTGTATGACAAGGACTGGAGGATATATACAAGGACAAAACACTTTCCTCCCCAGTATATCGGAAGGAATGGTATCATAAACAACAGCCTGATAAGCGAAGGATGCATAATAGAAGGTGAAGTGAACAACAGTGTTGTTTTTTCGGGAGCGACCGTAGAGGAAGGCGCCGTGATCAATGCCAGTATAATATTCAGCAATGCTGTTATCAAAAAGGGGACTGAAATAGACAGGGCCATAGTGTTGGAAAATACGGTGGTGCAGTCCAACAAAAATATAAACAGGGAATATGAAGACGGTATTTGTTTAATCGAACAGGATTCTGTTGATATGGAACAGGGGGAAGCCTTATATGCTTGAAGGGTGCTTGGGTATAATTAGTTTTGAGGATATAGGAAACGAATTCGGGGCACTGTGTAAGAATAAACCTGTCTATATGTTACCCTTTGCAGGAAGATACAGGTTAGTGGATTTCACTATTTCAAATATGATAAATCACGGTTTGTGTACAATTGCGGTGTATACCGGCAGAAAAGTGAGGTCTATTTTAAATCATCTGGGGGACGGCAAACCTTGGGACCTGAACAGAAAAACAAGCGGTTTGTCCATATTTCCGCCTCTGTTTGACGAAGAGAAAAGGCGGTCCTCAGATATATATCAGTATCATACAACGGAGGAATTCTTTACTGATTCCAAAGCAGAGTATATACTTATTGCTAACCCGAACATCATATCAAAAGTGAACCTAACCAAGGTCTTTGAACATTTTCTTGATACAGGGGCGGACATTACTGTTGTGTATAAAAAACAGCGCAACGGTGACAGTGGTTATATAAATGCCGACAGCCTGATAATAGGCAATGACGGCAGGTTTATCAACATAGGGGTTAACTTATGCTCCAAGTCCGAATTTAATTTGTTTATGAACATGGCCTTTATAAAAAAAGGAGTGTTTCTGGATATAGTCAGAATGGTTATGGAAACGGGGGAGGATATCTATTTTAAACAGGCAATAGTGAACTACAAGGATATGTACAAAATTAACAGCTATGAATTTGAAGGTCACATAGAATACATCAGGGGAATCAAATCCTATTATGATGCAAACATGAATTTGCTAGACAAAAAAATATATAAGGAACTGTTTTTGGAGGGCGGGACAATACTTACCAGGTCAAGGGATGAGCCCTCTACATTCTATGTCACAAATTCAAAGGTAAGGAACTCTTTGGTAGCAAACGGCTGTATAATAGAAGGCGAAGTGGAGGATTCTATTTTATTCAGGGGGGTTAAAGTAGAAAGAAACGCGGTAGTCAAGAATTCTATTTTAATGCGGGGAGCTGTTGTCAAAGAAAATTCTGTACTCATAAACACAATATTAGACAAACATGTCATAGTAAAAAAAGGGGTAAACATAGTGGGCATCAAAAGTAACCCATATACGATAGAAGAAGATATGGTAGTATAAAAAACATATGCCCTATATTGTGAATAGAATGCGTTGGGAGTGATTTTAATAAATATACTGTACATAACTTCGGAGGCTTTCCCCTTTGTGAAGGTTGGAGGGTTAGGGGATGTGGCAGGATCATTGCCTCCGGCGATAAAAAAACATGGATATGATATCAGGGTGGTTTTGCCTCTCTATTATCATATAAAACAAGAATATATACACAGCATGGAAGAGATTGCACAGTTTTACATTCATCTCGGTTGGAGAAGCCAGTATGTAGGAGTTTTTCGATTAGAGCATGAAGACACGGTTTTCTATTTTATAGACAGTGATTATTATTTCAAAAGGGAAAATATTTACGGGGAATTTGACGATGGAGAAAGATATGCTTTTTTTTCCAAGGCCGTAACCATACTTCCCAAGGTGATAAATTTTAAGCCGGATATAATACATACAAATGATTGGCATACAGCCCTGGTCAATTTATATGTAAAGGACTTCAGGATAGGTGACAGTTATTATGACGACATAAAAACCGTATTTACCATACATAACATAAAGTACCAGGGCATATATGACGCCTGGATGCTTTCCGACATTCTGGGACTGTCGTTTGAAAGATATTTTAACGATGATGGTATCAAGTTTTACAACAAAATAAACTATATGAAGGCAGGCATAGTCTACTGTGACAAACTGACCACAGTGTCAAAAACATATGCGGGAGAAATAAAATACCAGTTTTTCGGTGAGAACTTGGAAGGCATAATCAGAAAAGAGGAGCACAAGTTAACGGGAATAGTTAACGGGATAGATTATGATGTCTATAATCCTCAGAATGACAGGCATATCGAATATAACTATGACTGCAACAACTTGGATAATAAATATAAAAACAAGAGGGTAATACAGGAACTTTACGGATTGGATGTAAGGGATGATTTTCCGCTTCTGGCTATGGTAACCAGAATAGCGCCTATAAAAGGTATAGATTTGTTGGAACGTATTTTCAATGAATTGTTGGTGTGTGATATCCAATTTGTGGTATTGGGTACAGGGGATAAGGGGTACGAGAATTTTTTCAAGTATTATGAGTACTACCGTCCGAACAAAGTGGCTGCCAGAATTTACTTCAGCGAGGAAGAAGCACACAAGATTTATGCGGGAGCGGATATGCTTCTAATGCCGTCTATGGCGGAACCTTGCGGAATATCTCAGCTGATAGCTCTCAGGTACGGAACTATACCAATCGTCAGGGAGACAGGAGGGTTGAAAGACACGGTTATTCCTTATAACAAATTCACCCAGGAAGGCAACGGTTTCAGCTTTAAAAATTATAATGCTCACGAGTTGCTATTTACTATAAAAAATGCTATAAATATATATAGGAACGATAAGAAAGCCTGGAAGGCATTGATTTCCAACGCCATGGGGTCAAAAAATGACTGGGAGGCTTCCTCTCTCGAATATATCGACTTATATAATAGATTGCATGAGGTGAGATATGTATAAGGATATTGATGACTTGGGAATTACCTACACACCAACAGAAACTAAGTTCAGAGTATGGGCACCCGGCAGAAAGAATATAGAGGTTTTACTGTACGAGGATTGGGAGGGAGAAAAAAAGGAAGTATTTAAGATGGACAAAATGCAGGACGGTGTCCATCAATGCACAATAAAAGGGGACCTTAACGGAAAATATTATACCTATTTAGTAGAGACATTATACGAAGTTACAGATCCCTATTCTGTAGCTTCTTCTTTAGACAGCAAAAGGAGNGCAATCGTGGATTTAGAACAAACCAACCCGGATGGGTGGGCGGTTCATAAGATACCCCCCAGGATATGGAAATGCGAGGAAATAATATACGAACTCCATGTTAAAGATTTCACTTACCATCCCAGCAGCGGTGTTAAGGATGGAGGAAAATATTTAGGATTATGTGAGGAAGGCACAAGCTACAACGGGTTATCCACAGGCCTTGACCATCTAAAGGAACTGGGAATTACCTGTGTACATTTAATGCCTGTTTACGATTTTCTGACGGTTGAAGAAGACAAAAAGTGTTTTCATTGTAACTACAATTATAATTGGGGGTACGATCCTGTACTATACAATGTTCCCGAGGGCTCCTATGCAACGGTACCCGAAGATCCGAAAAACAGGATATTTGAGCTGAAAACATTGATAATGAAACTGCACGAGGCGGGAATTAAAGTAATAATGGATGTTGTGTATAACCACACCTATCTGACCGAAGATTCAAACTTCAATATTTTATGTCCAAATTATTATTACAGATTAAATGAAGACGGAAGCTTTTCCAACGGCTCCGGCTGCGGTAATGAGCTGGCAACGGAGAAACCCATGGTTAGAAAATTTATTTTGGATTCTATAAAGTTTTGGCTGAAGGAATATAAAATTGACGGATTCAGATTTGATTTAATGGCACTTATAGACAAGGATACCATGAGGGAAATCGTGGCATATCTTAAGAGTATTAAGAGGGATATAATAATATACGGAGAACCTTGGGCAGCAGGGGCCACGGTATTACCACATGATAAAATGAGCGCAAGAGGTATACAGGACGACCTGGACATCGCCGTGTTTAACGATGATTACAGAGATGCCGTGAGAGGGGATAGGGATGGGTACGCCAGAGGTTTCAGTCAGGGAAACATGAAACATAAGATTGATGTAGAAACCGGGATCATCGGGGGATTTTATGACTTTCCCCATAGAACTATAAATTATGTAAACTCTCACGATAACCTGATACTGTATGACAAAATGAAAAAAACATTCCAGTTCAGTCCCGAAGAAGAAATTATAATGTATAATAAATTTGCTTTGAGTATTTTGTTTACTTCCCAAGGCATACCTTTTATACATGCGGGCAACGAATTCCTGAGAACCAAATATATGAATGATAATAGCTACTGTTCATCAATTTCTGTTAACCAGATAGACTGGAGTTTGAAAGACAGAAACGTCGATTTTTACAACTATGTTAAGGATTTGATTGAAATCAGGAAAACCCATAAGGAATTTACCATGGTTAACCCTGCGGAAATCAGGAGAAAAATTAAATTCCTGGATATGGGACTGCAATCCAATCTTATAGTCTATACAATCAACAGGAAAATTACCTGCGAGAGTTTGCTTGTGATTCACAACGGCAATGATAGTGAATCCACAATACAAATCTCCAATCTTATGTCACATCTGAAATATTGGTACAACATAGAACCCGAAGGCATAACCCTGACCGAAATATTTAACAACGACGGTATAGTACAGCATAGACAGGACCTGGCTGATTTAAGNGAAATATATATAGAAAGATTCAGCACTTATATATACGAAATAACGGTAGACGGCGACGGTTATTGCATAATTTAATTAACACGGGGACATCAGACTGTGTGAAAAAGCACTTTTCCCGCTTTTTGTCATTGCTATGAAGGCCCCACATTTTTGTCATCCTGAGACGAGCAGGATTAGTTTGACCC
>JGI24708J26588_10002533_pt1 | contig 13761 bp, 6 predicted proteins | sample BioPla1DNA2_FD_26588 | JGI IMG/M metagenome (IMG submission 26588) | reverse complement strand
GGACTCCGAAGGTCTTGCTGTAATCTTGCATACAATTCATATCTTTAGCGGGATGATCACTTCCTTTCAGGAGGGACGATCACAGCAGATCAGGGCCGGAACAGGAAGGGAGGTGGTTGAGTTTTTGCCACCGCTGGGCCGGGTAGTGACCTATCACCTGGGACACCCGGAGCCGTTAACCCTGCCCCGCTACCTGAAGGGGATCAGGGAGGTGTCCTTGAAAGGGGGGCTGACGGAAAACTATTTAAGCATTCTGGCGAAAGCGATGGCCAGGCTAGGCCTTACTTCCACCGTTGCCGGGAAACAGCTTCTTGGCGCAATCCTTAAAAAAGCATTGCCCTATTTTCCCTCCGACAGGGGCAAAAATTTTATGGGTGCCCGGGTTGATATTACAGGAATGAAAAAAGGCAAAAGCGTAAGGATTACCTATCTTCTGGTGGACCATATGAAAAGGTTGACCGGTATCCCCCTGAGCATCGGTGCCTATATGATGGCGCAGGGTAAAATTAAAGGTCGCGGTGTCTTCGCCCCCGAAGCGGAAGGGGCGATTGATCAGGATTACTTTTTTAATGAGCTGGCACGCCGTGATATCAAGGTGCACTCCTACACTCTTTAATACATATCCAAGGTAAAAATTTGCGCATGATCAGTCGTGCGGGTGAAGGGATAGCTGTGATTGGATAAATAGTAGATGCGACAAGAAGTGCGGCGGAGGTCGCCATGAAAATATAACATTTACTTTTGCACAGTAAAGTAAAATCACTTTTAACGTTTTTCCCTACAGTTCCGCTACGGTTGNAGCCAGGTAAGCCAAGATGGTCGATTGCCATCTCCCTTTAAACCTGTTCATGTCATTCTTTACAATATAACGTGTGTTATGACATTATTTTGGCTACTGAAGTGCAGTTAATCGACTGTTATTTTGCAAATTATGGCGCAACTTGGTATTATAGAGTCGAAAATGATGCAGATTGAATATTGGGGTAACTGTCTCCTGAAGAAGCTGAAGAGCAGTTGCTGAGCACACTGACGTCTACGAAAAAGAAGAACCCCGTTTTGTTCAAAATCCCGTATTACAATAAACAGCAACTGTACGTTACCCCCAGGGATGCTTTTAGACTTGCCCAGAACAGGAAAAAAGCGAACGGTAGGTGAGCGTATGCTAAATAATTGCTCAAGCTTGATTGAATGTGAAAAAGCGCTGGTTGAGCCTGTCGGCAGGGTAGAGTTTATCGGCCAAATTGAACTTAGCAAAGAGGAAGTTTTAAAACTGAGCGCGCTAGTCAAGGAGCGCTTAAAGGACAACCTTCCNCAAGGAGTTAAGTATTTAACAGAAAACACTCCTGCTACCCTGGCCTGTTACCTGGTGGGCCATGGAATTCACTTTTACAATGANGGTGATTATTGGACCACGCTGGCTGATTTTGTTGGTTTAAATGAACCAAACTGGCAGACTAGGGTAGGGCAAAAATTCATTGATTTTTTAAAGCAGCGGCAAAAACCTGTCATTGAAATCCCTGAAGCCCACAAATATGTTGCCAACATTTTGTTGCACGGCGGCATACCCCAGAGTTGTTTGTATGAGTATTTCGATCAGTTAATTCAGCCTGTCGTTATGGGGGACTTAATCGATAAGGATGATGTCAAAGCATACCTGTCTGATTTGAGGGCATTGGAAAATAAAAACCATAAGCTTGTCAGGGTTAATCAAAAGTTAAAAGAAGAACAGATTCAATTGCAAAAAAAACAAGCTCGGGTTGAGAAACTGTTAANAATTAAAAAAGAAGATTATGAATTGCAAAGGCAGCTTGGTTTCTTGCAGGGGCTTGCTGTAGAGCTTCCCGATGACTACGAAAAAACACGGAAAAGATTGCTGATGGAACTGGCGGTCATTCAATCAAAACAAACAACAATAAATGAGCAAATTTCGGAATGCTTAGGAGCCATTGAAAACTATGATCAGGAAGATAGCTTGATTGTCAGGGCGGCGGGGGNCGTCGAAGAACTAATGCGGGTGTATAGAGAAGAGCTGTCTGAAGTAGAAAAAAGTATAACCTGCCTTTGGGAAAAGAGCCAGTGGAGTATCGAAAAACTGCAGTGTTGTCTCAGAGAAATGGAAGCAGAGCGATCCGANCCTGATCAGTTCGAAGCCATGCTAGNGGAAATCTGTTGGGTTGAACTGCTTGCCAGTTTGGATGAAGGCGCCAAGTTGTGGGACAGGCTGTCGGAAAAAGAAAAAGAAATATCAAGCATTGACCCTAAACCGGTCCGGTTAAGTTTACTTTTTTGGCCCAGTTTACCATTGCTTATCGCCGGGGCTATTTTCTCTGTTGTGCTACCATCTCGGCCAATTCTATGGCTTATACCGGCCGCTGGACTTACTCTCTTGGGGCTTGCCTGGCATCGCTGTCTGCTCGATAACAGGCTAGCGACACAACGGGCAAGGCGGCTTAAAATTATAACGCAGGAATTTGTTCAACTGCAGCTTCCAATGTCCGAACTAAGAGCAAAAGTTTACCGACTGGCAGGAAATTTATATACCCCTGGGGTGTCCTTTTGGGGTAAACCGTTCGGAGAAATAAANGCTATAGTGAATACACTGTGCAAAGAATATGCGGAATATCTTGATATAACAGATCGGCTAACCAAAGCAGAAAAACGCCTTAGAACCTGGAAACAAAGCGTAGCTGAAACTGCGGCTACGTTTACACCTGGTAGCCTTGATCTGGATGGAGAAAATTTGGAAAAAACATTGAGCTATGTTCAAAGGTCTATTAACGAAGCCTTTGATAAAAAACAGCAAGCTGAAGAAGCTGAATCGAGGCTCGGCGACTACAAAGAAGAATTGAATGGGCTGGAGGCTGAAAGAGAGAATATTCAAGAAAAAATCAACAAACTAGATCAAGCTCTCTGCATACTGGGAGATGGTGACTTGCAGCGCGGGGCTGAGCTATTAAGTCAAATACGTTTGAGGCGCAGCCGCATTAAAGAGCTGCAGCGCGAACTGACTGTAGAANAGGAGCAAGGCTTTACTGATGAATTGCAGGCTCACAGCCTGGAGGAGCTGCTCACTCTGTTTCGCAAACTAAAATCACTATGTGAAGAAAAAACAAGGGAGTTCTTAAGGAGCGAAAGCGCGCTACAAAGCGTATCCAGGCCCCTTCTCTACCTGGACAAGCCGATCCGACGCTTTATCCTCTACGGTAAGGAATGGGCTGGGGAATGGCTCTATGAGTCTGTACTTTTGACTGCTCAAACGATGGCCGGGAAAGCTCTTCCCATGAGTACTGGCCAGTCGCTGCCATCAAGGGTGGTAGATGCTTTTTTTCGGTGGTGGGATGACCGGCAGTCCAAATCAACCGGCATAAGTGTTGCTCAAGGTTTGACCAGGACAAGGATACTATCCCCGGAACTAAAGCTTGATCGGGCTGGCAGCCCNTGCATTTACCTGCCCCGGCAAAGGTTTAAATTATCCGGTTTAAACGAAGCCTGGGTAGAAATAAGTCATATTACTGATGAAAGGAAAATAGTAAGGCACCCCTTGAAAGTTTATTTACAGGAAGCAGATCTTGGTGAAAGCGAACCGGCTATTTTCCCCGTTTCTCAACTGGGCGGTACAATTGAATTGACCTTAGGCTTGGGTAATGAAGTACTGCGGACCTGGCAAATACCCATATCCATTAATGGCCTACCCTTTTTGATCTTTGATGAANACGGCAGCGTGGTGTCAGGTGAGCCCCTGTTACGTGAGAGAGTTTGGTTTCTTTTGCCGATGGGCTACTATATAAGGCCAATGGTCAGGCCCTTAGAAGAAAACTCTGCCCAGTTATCTGAACCCTGCCGCTTGCAGCTGGTAGATTTGAAAACAATTAATGAAGACCTGTTATGCATCGTAGATAAAGAAGGAGTAGGACATAGTTTTACTTTAAGTGAAGATGCGCTGATGACCCCACGCCTGGAGGGTCAAAGGATCGCTGGTGTAGTAGTTGATGATAACAATCCTCTTTATCTGAAGGGTAGTGTAATGGTTCTTTTGCCCCAAGAAGTGTGCGATGGGATGGATGAATGGAAGGTTTATTCCAGGCCCAGGGCCGGTTATCCGGGAGAAGAAAAGAAATGCTTACTGAGTGAGCTGGTTTTGCCGGAGCAAGATGAACTTGCGCTAAGTTTGCCCTTAGATCAGGCCTCACTGCTGGGGGAAGAACCATGCGGCCGCTACACGGTTACTCTGTTGAGCCCAGAAAAACATAAATATCGCTTTGNTGTTATTTTTATATCCGANTTTGAATCAGTTTTTTCGTCTGCTCTATATATCCCTGATGGAGAAAAAAAGCCCGTTGAGCTTTCTGTACGCTGCCCAAAGGGTTTTTCCTTCCAGGTGAATTCACCGGCAAAGCTGCAAAAAGTGCTGAATAATAAATTTATGGTATCAACAGAGCAGTCAGCTGGCTATGTGAGTGGCAAACTGAGCTGGAGCACAAGTGGAAACGTACTTGTTACCTTGCCGCTATCCATTGAAGTGCCTAGGCTTCGCTGGCGCATTGAAGGGCTAAGTGATGGTTTGCATGCCCTCTGGTCCCAGGGCGTTGGTGAAATATGGATTGGCGATTGGAGCGATGCAGAAAAGCTGTGCCTTTTTATCGCTGTACCCTTTTATTTGAAAGGATGCATCCAGCTTTTCATAGAGGGAACAGAACAAAAGTACGAGGCAGAAATAAAACAGGGATTGGTTCAATTTAATTTGCTGCCTTTTACCGATACCCTGAAAGCCAGATCAGGGTTGCCGTCTTTTCGCTTAGCTATCAGGAGCCGGGAAACTAATGAAATTATTGCAAATAGCTTGCTGTTCCGGGTAAGGGCAGCATGGACAGTTGAAGACATTGCTTTCAGGCAAAAAAAATCAAAAGGGATGCGTTATCTAGCTGTATCCTGGAGGGATCTCGGTAAGGCAGGGAGTAGGACGTTAAGATTATGGGACAAAAATAGGCCCTGGTTAGAACCCGTNAAACAATTTCCTATTCCAGATGGGGTAAGTAAAATGGATATTAGGGTTAAGGCGGAAGAACTCCCCGCGGGATCTTATGTACTGGAGTTTGCCCTGATTGATCCCTGGAGCTCAAGCCATACTAAGCCGGTTTTCCCCGGTAATGTCACTAACATTGCTGTAGCTGAGATTTTGGATACTCCTGTTAATATAACGTGGTGGGAGGCCCGGTGGCTGGATGACAACAAACTACAGGTTCGCGGTAAGGTCTCTGGCGGCGGAGACGGCTTGCCCATCAAAATTAAGATTATCGGCAGAAAAAAGCGAGATTGGTTTTACTCATCCTGCAGAACATCGACTGGGGTGAGCGGTTTATTTCAGGCGACTGTTACAGCTCAGAAAAAAGTATCCCATTGGATTGGGATAAAGGCGCTGACAGAGCCTGCTGCGTACATTTACTCTGTAATCCCCGAGCCGGCTCCCCTATATTTTTACCTGGATAACGAGACCAGACTGGCCGTGCAGCTAGGCGGTTGTGATATTGCCACAATGAAACTTGCTGAGGCAAAAGATTTTCAGCACGACATTCTACTTAGTGCTTCCAATGGAGTTAGTATTGTGAAAGCTTTACAAGAAGGGCGCAATGAAGCCTTCTTCACATTTCAGTTGGCCGATGGTACCAGCAAGGAAGCCAGGCTGGAATTTGATGCAGCCCAGAAAAAAATCACCATAAAACTTAAAAGTGGAGCTCTGTGTACGGGCTGTGGAAAACTTTTACCCAACACGGCAGCCTGGTACAAACATTCCAGCATACTGGAAAGCCCCTCATGTAAGAGCTTTATTCCCAATTACAGTACAATTAAAGCCAGATTGATGGTGATATGGGATATTTGGCCCTGGTTACAGAAGGTAAGCAACGCCCTACCGATCATAAAATGGATTCCGTTGTTTGACAGTAAGAGCGCAAATTTAGGTGATGATCTACCGGAAGCCCGTAAAGATATCCAAGGACTCGCATTAAAATTGCTGGCTCAGGAGAAGAAGTGGATTCAGTTGATGTCACAAGCCGGATTTTATAAAAGAAAGGAGGATTATCGTGAGTATAGATCCTATAAAAGCTACTGAAGCAATAAACCGCAGTTACCTAAACTACCTGGACACAACTTTCCATCTTCGTGACGAAGGCTTGCGAAAAATGTTTCGTCAGGAACTGTATAGGCCCGGACGTTTTGTCAAGGGGCCGATCCTGGAGGCTACACCACCCTTCATGGGGGATATTACCTTGCATGACTTAATTGACGAGGGGCTAATGGTCGACAGCTTCAGACTCTTGGCGAGCGAATCGCTGCCTCTGGAAAGGCCGCTTTATCGGCATCAAGAAATGGCAATACGTAAAATTATCTCTGGTAAACGCAATATTGTCGTGGCTACAGGTACGGGCAGCGGTAAAACTGAGATATTTATGATTCCAATACTTAACCACCTTTTAAAGCAAAAAGAACAGGGTAAACTTAACGAGGGTGTGCGGGCGCTGCTACTTTATCCAATGAACGCTCTGGCCAATGATCAGCTAGGCCGATTGAGAAAGTTGCTGTCTAACTGCCCAGAGATAACATTCGGGCGATACACCGGAGAAACGGAAAAGAAACAAAAGGCAGCTGCAGATCTGTACAGGAAGATGTTTAAGCAGGAGCCCTTACCTAACGAAATGATTTCGCGGGAACAAATGTGGGACCAACCGCCTCATATCCTGCTTACAAATTACGCAATGCTTGAGTACCTTTTACTGAGGCCCCAGGATAATGTTTTCTTTGACGGTCCTTATGCCGGCAGATGGCGTTTTCTAGTTCTCGATGAAGTCCACACCTATACTGGAGCAAAAGGTATTGAAATTGCCATGCTATTGCGTAGGTTAAAGGACCGGGTTGCGAATAGCGAAGCAGGTAGGCTCCGCTGTATAGCTACAAGCGCTACATTGGGTCAGGGGGAGGAGGATTATGGTGGTGTGGCTTTGTTTGCCAATCGTCTCTTTGGAGAGACTTTTACTGATAAGGACATAATTGGAGCTATACGACGTAAGGTGGCCCCGGAAAAGCGAGGCTGGGGGCGGCCCAACCCGGAAGTATACCTTAACTGGCAGTCTATCGTTGACCGAGGTTTCGCTGATGACACTATCCTTCACCAACTGATAGAAAGCGGGAAAAAGGCTGGAATCCCCGTTTCAGTTCTCAAAGAAGCGAAGTCGAAATGTGGGGTTAAGNGCGGAAGTTCTCTATTTATTTACGAGGTTTTAAAGGGTGACCTTAACTTAATTCAACTGCAGAAACAGTTGGAGAAGGAACCACGCTACCTTGTCGAGGCGGCTGCCGATATTTTTCCAGAATATTCAGGGGACCTGCGTGCGGCCAGACTGGTGGCGGCACTGGTGAATCTGGCCGTAAAGGCGCGTTCAGGTGTAGAAGATCAAGCTTTGTTACCGGCAAGATACCACGTCTTTGTCCGGGCTATAGAAGGGACTTATCTCAGTTTAGCACCGCAAAAGCAGCTTTTTTTAGCGCGACATGAAAAAGTTAAGCAGTCCGATGCTGAATACCAGGTTGTAGAGCTGGCTATTTGCCATGGGTGCGGCGCCGTTTACCTAGTTGGCGAAATTCAGTTTTTAAAGGATGGAAACTATTTTGTCCAACCGAAAGATGATCGGCAATCGGCAACCTATTTGCTGCCTGCAGATACGGAAATAGTGGAAGAGCTGGATGAAGACGAAGAGGTGGGATTTCAGAGCGCAGCCGATAATTTGGCCAATCTGGAACGATATAAGCTTTGCGCTAGTTGCGGCAAGATTGACAAGTGTAATGTTTTGTTNTTCCAGTGCCGCTGCGAAAAACCGTCCTTTCAGGAGGTATATCTCCTTCCTTCCAAGGCCGGTAAAGTGACCACCTGCCACGTTTGTGGCCGGTTTTCCCCCCACGGGATGCTCAGGCGTTTTTCCGTGGGTACCGATGCAGCTGCCAGTGTACTTGCCACCTCTCTTTATCAGCAAATAAGNCCCAAGATGATCGAATATCCGCGGAATGAACGAATAGAAAAACACGGTGGATGGAGCAGTACCCGGGCTCCATCAGTCAGAGAAAGCGGCTTACAGCTTGAAGCTGCCCGCAAGTTGTTGGTTTTTTCGGACAGCAGGCAGGATGCAGCTTTTTTTGCTCCTTACTTCAACCGGACTTACTTGCAGATTTTGCGGCGCAACTTGATCATAAGGGTTTTGAGGGAACACAGCAACGAAGTCATTGGGAATAAATGGCNTTTGCAAGACCTGGTTGGGCCTTTACAGCGAAAAGTTAAAGAGCTGAACCTCTTTCCNGAAATGAGTGATCAAGAGCAGACCAATGAAATCTGGAAGTGGCTTATGTATGAACTTTTGGGCTTTGATCGAAGACTAAGCCTGGAAGGGCTGGGCCTACTTGGTTTTGNACTTGTGAAACCGGCTCATTGGGTTGCACCTCCAGCTATGATGCGNCCGCCTTGGAATTTATCAGGTGATGAAGTATGGACACTCTTTCAAGTATTGCTTGACACCTTAAGGATGAAGGGAGCAGTCCTGTTTCCTGACAATGCTGCGCCGTCGGATGTTTTTTTTCAACCGCGTAACAGGGAGTACTATTTCCGTGAACATAAAGCTGTACGCAAAAAGGGTATTTTTAGCTGGAGCTCCGCCGCCAGCGGGAGAATGAACGCGCGACTAGACTACCTGACTCGCCTTGTAAATAAAATTGGTGCCCCTATCTCCGTTGATGATTGTCGTACTGCATTGCGGCGTCTTTGGGATAGTTCTCTCGCCCTTGAAAACCCACATAGTTGCTGGAAAGATATCTTTGTACAGGATCATATCCAGGGGGAAGGAACCGCTTACAGGGTCAGGTATAATTTCTGGGAATTGCAGCCCGGAATAATCAATAAAGAAATTATCTGGTTTCGCTGCAACAAATGCCACAGCATTACACTGCACAATATCAGGGGAACCTGTCCCAGCTACCGGTGCGATGGTACCCTCGAGGATTGTGCCCCGGATATTGTCCTTGCTGAAAACCATTATCGCAGGCTTTATAAAGAAACACTACCCCTTGCGGCAAGAACTGAAGAGCATACCGCCCAGCTAACTGGACAAGCTGCGGCGGGCTTGCAGGCCGATTTTATTGGCGGCAAGGTCAACATTTTAAGCTGTTCTACCACCTTTGAACTGGGAGTCGATGTAGGTGAGTTAGAAGCGGTATTCATGCGAAATGTGCCTCCCTCCGCTGCTAATTACGTTCAAAGAGCTGGCCGCGCTGGCCGGCGCACCGACTCGACTGCCTTTACCCTGACCTTTGCCCAACGCCGTTCTCACGACCTTAACCATTTTGCGGAGCCGTGGCGCATGGTTGCTGGTAAAATAGGAGTGCCCTATTTTAAAATAGCTAATGAAAAGGTAGTGCGGCGGCATCTATACGCAGTGGTTTTGGCGGCTTTCTGGAAGCGACATGCAGACAAATTTGGCAAAGTCGCGAACTTCTTTTTGTCGGATCCGCCCGGGCCGGTACTCCTCCAGGCTTTCATCGAGCAAAAACCTGATTATATAAAAAGGTCTCTTATTCGCATTGTGCCACCGGAGTTGCGCGAGAAATTACAGATCGATAACTGGGGTTGGGTAGACGGTCTGTTAGACAATGAGAAAGGAGTTCTAGCGAAAGCTTACCGGGAAATAGTAAAAGATATTGAACAGTTGCAGCAGGTTATGGATAAACACATACGGGAGCAGAGACCTTCCGATTATATTTTAAGACTGATCCGGACACTAAAAAGGAAACCTTTACTAGATTTTTTATCTAGCCGCAATGTCATTCCCAAGTACGGTTTTCCTGTTGATGTGGTAGAGCTACTTTTGACTCATCATGGCGAAGAAGCGCAGCGCCTTGAGCTGCAAAGAGACTTACGGATTGCACTTTCCGAGTATGCTCCGAGCAGTGAAGTGGTAGCCGGGGGAAAGCTATGGACCAGCCGTTATATCAAGCGTTCTCCCAAAATGCAGGATGGAGGTGGCTGGGAGTGGGAAAGGTTTCACTATGCTATCTGTGACTATTGTCAAAGTTATACACGAAGTAGAGCGGAATTCAACCAGTCATTAGGACAATGTGCCAATTGCGGAAATACGCTGACGGGAAGCAACAGAGGTACTTTTATCGTTCCTGATTATGGATTCATTGCTAGCTGGGAAGCGCCTGCTACACCTGGTGAGCGTAGGCCGGAAAAGACTTATGCTACCCGCATCTATTATTCAGGGGATGCCAGCACGAGCAACAAGGTTAGGGTTCAATTAAAAGATATGACTCTTGCGGTTACCTCCGCAACCCATGGGAAATTGGCGATTATCAATAATGCTGGTAAAAGAAAATTTAAGATATGCACCAGATGCGGATATACTCTCATTGGGGATGAAAATGTATCAGGACATCATACTCAAAGCTGGGGCGGGAAATGCGACGGGACCCTTTATGGGGGTTATTCTTTGGGTCATGAGTTTGAAACCGATTTAGCCCTGTTGATTTTCGAAGGGTACCAAAACGGAGATAGGGGATTCTGGTATTCACTGCTTTACGCCTTGTTGGAGGGGTGCAGTGAGGCATTGGATATTGAAAGACAGGATCTGGACGGCGTACTTTATCACCTTGATGGTAATCAGGCCAGGCCGGCTATAGTTATTTTCGACGATGTTCCAGGCGGTGCCGGCCATGCGCACCGCATTGCTCAAACAGGCAACCTGAAAAAGATGTTAGATTCAGCACTGCTCCGGTTAGAACGATGCGATTGTGGCGGTAATGAGGCGGACACCAGCTGCTATGGGTGCCTTCGTCACTATCGGAACCAATTTTGCCATGAACTTTTGAACCGGCGGAAGGCAATTGATTTTTTAAAAATGTTATTGAGGTAAGCGGGACATTATTTATTCCCGGCCGACTGAAGGGGCTGATCCTTAATATAATTATTGGGATGTTAGACTGCCCATTATACCACACAAACCGGGTTGCTCTTTTTTGCAAAAAGACAAAGCGGCAGAAGGCTTGCCTTCCTGCCGCTTAAACATTTCTACTGGTGGGCCATCCAGGTTTCGAACCCGGGACACCCTGATTAAGAGTCTTATTCGGTGCTTTTCCGCCGCCTTCCGCCGCCTTCCGTAAACGTCTAAAATGCCGATGATATAAGGCTTTTTGGCCCCTGGCAAATTCCACCAGCTTCCGCAGTTTTAACACTATTCCATTCTATTGGCTACAGAATGGCTACAAATGGCTACAGTAAATTATCGAAGAATGCGTCCATCTCTTCGGCAGCTGCTTCATCCTTGCCGGGGAATAAGTGGCCATAAACTGAAAGCGTGAAAGCGACTTCTGTATGACCGAGCCGGGCGCTGATGGTCTTTGGATCTACACCCTGGAATATCAGAATGCTGGCGTGAGTATGCCGCAAGGTATGAGGCGTGACCCCGGAGAGGCCGGCTGCTTCACATACCGGCTTGAACAGGCGCCGGGTGACGTTGGACCGGCGGAGAGGGCCGCCCTGCGTGTCCGTGAATACAAGGTTGTGCTCATTTATCCACCCTTCCCCAAAGGCGAGCCGTTCTTCTGCCTGGCGCTTCCTCTGGCGCTTCAGGGCGGCGATGGCGGCGGCTGGCAGGCTTATGGTGCGGCGCCCGGCATCCGTCTTGACATCATCGAGCCAGACGCGGCCATCCTTCTCCAGGAGCGCCTGGGAGACGGTGAGCTTGCCTTCCTCCTGATTGACGGCGCTCCAGGGAAGCCCGAGCCATTCACCGGGGCGCAGGCCCGTATTGAGGGCCAGGATCAGGGCATCCTCCAGGCGATGGCCGGCTGCGGCTTCCATGAAGCGCTTTATCTCTTGCTGGTCCATGAAGCGGGCCTCTTTCTTTTTCTGCGGACGGCTGGCGGCGAGCTTCGCCTGGTTTACGGGAACAAGGCCCTTCCGGGCGGCATCTTCGAGGGCGGACCGGAGCAGGAACGACGTCAGACTGATGGTCCGCGTCAGGCCCCTTTCGGCCATCGCTTCGTATAAAGCATTAATGCGGCGATAGTCAAGATCCTTGAGCCTGACGTGGCCCAGGTGGGGCTTTATCGCTGAGCGGTAAGTCTCTTTATAGTTGGCCAGTGTTGTCTCTTTTACCTCGCCGGACTTGGCCCGGAAATAGTCCCCAAAGTGCTGATCAACAGTTAGCGCTTCCGGCTTCACCGGCAGTCCGGAGAGGGCATCCTGCTGAATGGCTAATAGCTTTTCGCGAACCTCTTTTTTTGTTTTACCGTAAATGACCTTTCTGATCCTTTTCCCCTGCGCGTCATAGCCTAAAGAGACCGAAGCGGCCCAGACTCCATCGCCTCGCTGGTAAATAGAACCTTCATCGCGGCCCCTACGCTTTCTAGCCATTGTTTTCTCCCCCTTCCGGCGGGACGATCTCCATCTTGTCAATAACGGCCACGGCATCCCCTCCCCTTTTCAAGATTGGTCCCTGGCCCTCATGTTTGATACTCCATTGCACAAGCTGGGCCATAACGACCGTTTGATACCAAAGGGGCGGCGAGGGTAAGCCCCTATCTTGAGCTTCCTGCCATCGGATGGCGTTTTCCGGGGAGCGCCACGGCGCGAAGGCCAGGAGCCCGTCAAGATCCCTGGTGCTGTCTCCTGCTTCGCGGCGCGATAGATAGTCCGCGGATAGTGCTAAAGCGGCGACCGGATCAATGTCTGACCACCCCTTGCGGAGCCAGGCGATCCATTGGGCGTGATCGTTTACTATATTTGGCCACCTGCGCTTTCCGCGACTCATGTGTTCTGCTACAGTCTCCAGAATGAGCGCGGCATCTTCCGGATCAGCGTCCGGCCCTGGCTGCCATACTCCCGATGTGGTAGGCGGTTCTAGTTCCTTGACAATGCTCCTGATCGTTCTTTCGCTGGGACAAGTGGCCGGAAACTGCTCTAATAACTGGCGATACAATTCGGCTGCGTTTGTGAATGACCCCTCCCGAACCCGGCGATGTATTTCATTGTAAACATCTAAATTAATGCGGCGCCTGATCTTCATTGTCAATAACCCCCTGTTGCCGAATGTTGCTGTATGTTGCCGTTTAGTGTATATACACTGCCGGCAGGCCCTGCTATCATTATAATTGATGATGATTGCAATTGCAAGAATTATTTAAGGAGGTGTTGACGTGAACCTCAAAGCGAAGATCAGGGACAGTGGGGTTTATCAGTGGGAAATTGCCGAGCTTGTTGGCGTTGGCGAGGCGACAATGTGCCGCTGGCTGCGGCGACCTGAAAAACTGAGACCGGCGACCGTCCAAAAGATCGAAGCGGCGATCCGGGCGCTGGAAGTGGAAAAGAGGGCTGAAAATGAATAAAAAAATTGAGCTTGTGTCCGATGGCCTTTTGACAGTCAGGGACGCTGAATTGTTTACCGGCGTCGGAAAAAGCAAGATCTACGCTTTAATGAGTGACGGAACTTTGCCATATTGCAAAATTGGCAGCTGCAGGCGAATACCCAGGCGAGCCCTTGAGTTATTCCTAGCCGGGGCGCTGGTGATGCGCGATGAAGCATAAAAAAACCCGGCGGGCTGGCCGGGCGGCAAAAGGTGGCGATCACTATGGTTATTTTATCAAATAGGGTAAAGCTGCGCAAGGGATACCTTGCCACCGGCTGCATACCGGATCCCCTGCGCAGTTACGAAGATCTTCAAAAA
>JGI24708J26588_10002526_pt1 | contig 13793 bp, 10 predicted proteins | sample BioPla1DNA2_FD_26588 | JGI IMG/M metagenome (IMG submission 26588) | reverse complement strand
CCCCCGCCGATAAGAAAAAGTGGCTGCGTGACGAGGACGCGGCCCAGGTGGTCTATGAGATCGGCTTGTATGTAATGGAGGGATACGGTCCTCAACAGATAGCGCGAAAGCTGAAGGAGAGGAAAATCCTTACCCCCGCCGCCTATTACGAAAGCAAGGGTGTCAACTGCAACGTGAAAAAGCAGGGCGACCCTTACGCTTGGGATAATACCACGATAGCGCACATTATGGATAATTGGCGCGTGTATCTTGGTCATACGGTCAACTTCAAAACCACAAAGAAATCCTACAAGAGCAAAAAGAAAATCCATAACCCTGAAAGCGAATGGGTGATCTTCGAGAATACCCACGAACCGATCTGGACGGAGGCAATCGCCGACGCCGTTAAGCTGGCAAGGCAGACAAGGCGCCGTCCGACAAAGATGGGTGAAATGGGGATGTTCTCCGGCATGATGTTCTGTGCCGACTGCGGCGCTGTCCTGTATCAGTGCAGGGCAACGGGTTTCCGCAAAGATCAGGAATACTACTTGTGTTCGGGATATCGTAAAGGCAAGCATGTATGCCCTACGCCTCATTCCATCCGAACCGTGATCCTGGAGGAATTGGTCTTACATAATCTGCGAGAGATCGTTTCCTTTGCGAGAGTGCATGAGGACAGATTTGTTCAGATGGTTATGGATACGGATATGAAACAGAGAAACAAGGACCTTGCCAAAAAGAAAAAGCTCCTGTCCGACGCTGAAAAGCGTATCGTGGAGCTGGATAACATTATTAAGCGCCTCTATGAGGACAATATCACGGGCAAGCTCACAGACGAGCGCTTCCACAAGTTGTCCCTGGACTACGAAAACGAGCAGCGCGACCTTAACGGTCAAGTGGTTCTCCTTCGTGAAGAAATCGAGACAGCCGAAAGCAAGAGTGCCGACGTGAGCAGGTTTCTATCCATCATTAAGCAGTACACCGAAATCCCGGAGCTCACACCTTTCATACTGCATGAGTTTGTGGAAAAGATCGTGATACACAATGCGACCGATCCGCACAGCAAGACCAATCGCAGACAAGAGGTAGATATCTATTACAAGGGTATCGGGATTTTGGAAATGTCAAAAGTATTTGATGATAGGCAGAAATGAAAGAAACGGCATAGCCGTGGCTATACCGTTTCTCTCTTGCCCTTCGATGTTTTCTTAACTGGAAACACCAAAATGGGTAGCCTCTTTTTAAATCTGTTACATTTTTCAGATCTGTTTTATTAAATTTATCAATCCTTGATCAGGACCCGATGAGTAAACAGGCTCGTATAAATCTCCTAGCTTTGAAAGTCTTGGTAGTATATTTTTTATTGTAAAACATTTGGGAAGTATACCCTTTTCTACCTCTTCCCACAAAATAGGCGCAGAAACATTAGCGGTTTTTGTAGCTCTTGGCGAATACGGACAAATAATTGTTTTGCCTTTCCACATCTGCAAATAATCAAAATACAACTTTCCACCTCTCTCACTTATTTTGCGCTCAATAGTAAAAATATTCGGATATTTTTGTGTAAAATATTGTGCAAAAAACTCATTGGCTTTCCTTGCAACATTATAATCAAAATCTCTACCGGTGGGTATTGCGATTTGTAAACCTGTCGCGCCAGACGTCTTGCAATAGCCATTAATTCCCAATTCCTTTAAGGTATTATATATAACAATTGCAGCTTCTGCCACTTGAGAAAATGGTTGACCATCAGAAGGATCTAGATCAAAAACCAGTGCATCAGGATTATTTGAGCTTTTTAATGAGTTGAATGGTATGTGAAACTCTATTGCTGCCATATTACCCATCCATAAAAGTGTCTCAATGGAGTCTATGATAATATAGTCGATATCCCCAATTGTTTTTTGCTTTACAAAGTCAGGTGCATGAGAAGGTTTATTTTTCTGGTAATATGATTTACCTTCTACCCCATCAGGATAGTGAATTGTGGTAATGTTTCGGTCTGTTGTATATTTCAGGATATAATCAGATAATTCATATAATTTCTTAGCATATTCCATCTTTGTAATACCCACATCAGGAAACAGCATCTTGTTTGGATTTGATAGTTGTAATGTTGGCTTACTCAAAATATATCTCCTTGTAGTAGCTAAGTCTCATTAACAGTACCAGAACATAACTCGATGTTATAAACATACTCACATTATTTAAGAAAATTCTTTGAAACCCACCAACANGGGATGCCTTAGGCTTCCATTTTCCTCTCTTTCTAAATATGAGACTAGAACATTTAAGACAGGCTTAATCCAAATGATGTCATCTGTGTTTTTATTCAGATCGAGCGAGGATGTTTCTTGTTTAAGTTGTTGGAGTGAATTAAATAAAATTGTCCGGTCTTTATACGATAAACCCGAGGAAACACTACCAATCGGAACAAGGCTCCCCTGCTTGTATTCTCCAATAACAAGCGACTTAACCTCATTATCTTTAACCTTCAAACCACAAACAGTTGCAATAATCTCTTTGGCTATCTTGGTTTTGAACCAGCTTCTGTGCTTTTTTCCACTAATATATGGACTGTTAATATCCTTCGATACAATACCCTCCATGTTTTTTTGTTTCATTTTTGAAAACAGGGTGTCACCTTCTTCATAGTCAGAAACAATGTGTATCATTCCTTCACTTTTTAACGTTGATTCTAAAATCTCTTTTCTTTTAAGTAATGGTAATTCTCTAAGATCCTTACCGTCCTTATAAAGTATATCAAACACCATATACTGCACCGGGAACTTTTTTAAATACTGCTTTAGTCGCTCCTGCCTTCTAATGCGTTCTCTGGACATTATGTTATGAAAAGAGGGCTTGCCATGCTCATCAAGTACTATTAGCTCACCATCAAGTATCGCTTGTTTGCACTTTTGAAGTATAATCCTCTCGGTTATATCAGGATACCACTGACATCTTTCCCTACGGCTTTTGGTATATAGATTTATATTATTGTCTTCTATATAACATAAACCTCTTATTCCATCCCATTTCACTTGATGAATCCATTGACTCCCCTGCTTAATAGTATCTATTAGCACTGGCTCCATTGGTATAATCCAATCCATCCTTATCCAACTTTCCCTGCAGTCTTCTTTCTAGCAGTACTTTTCTTTGGGCTTTTCTTCTTTGTTTCCTGCAAACTTGCCTTCAATGCTTCCATCAAATCAATAACATTTTGCTTCGGAGCTTCGGGCGCAACTTGTATGTCTTTGCCCTCTATTTTCTTTTGTATCAATTCTGTAAGAGCTGTATTATAGTCGTTTGTGTATTTCTCAGGTTCAAAGCTTGATGTGAGATTATCAATTAGCTTCACAGCAATATCCAACTCCTTTGCATTTGCTTCAGTTATTTCCGGTAGCCCCGGAATTTGTGCTGTAGGACGGACCTCTGCCGGATAAAACAGCGTTTCCATTACAAGAACATCTTTGTAAATGCGTAATGCTGCAAGAGTTTCCTTTGACCTAATGGTTACTCTTGCAATTGCTATTCTCCCTGTATCCTTCATAGCCTGGCGAAGGAGGTTATACGCCTTTGAACCAGTATCCTGCGGAGATAAATAATATGTTTTATCAAAATAAACTGGATCTATTTCTACTAGGTTTACAAAATCAAGAATTTCAATATTTTTCTTGTCTACTTTACCTTTAATGGATTCAAAATCCTCTTCAGATAAAACCACAAAATGCCCCGTTTCATATTCATAGCCACGTACAATCTCATCTTCGGTTACTTCAACATTACAGTTAGAGCAAAACTTTTTATAATTAATGGGTGTATTACAAGTTCTGTGGAGGTATCTAAACCTTATATCTTTATTTTCAGTAGCAGTAAACATCTTTATTGGGATATTTACAAGACCAAAACTTATAGCTCCCTTCCATACGGTATGCATTGTTTCCTCCTTTAATGGGAATTTAGTATTCTAATCTCAGTCTTTAGTTTCGTTATTTTTTTGATGTTTTATGCTTTGAAATTTACATGCTAAACGAAATGTATATAACACCTTGACAAACTAACAGGTGTTAGTTAAAATCAAACTAATGATTGTTAGTTAACTTTTGTTTTAGATTCATATATTAGGGCACAGGTAATATAAATATGAGATTGCTTAGCTATCAAGGATGACAGCTTGTCTACTCATAGAGTAAATATAATGTCATGAGCCATTAATTTCTTCAGTTAATAAATGTGAGCTGAATATAGATGTATTGGCAAATAGTATTACGGGGAGGGTTGCTATTGAAAACCAGAGAAAAAATTATATATGAGGCTTTATCGCTGTTTTCTGTTAAAGGATATGATGCTGTTACCATTAGAGAAATTGCTGCATCAGTTGGAATTAAGGAGAGTTCAATATACAACCATTTTAAAAACAAACGGGATATTTTAAACAAAATTATTGATGAGACACTTAATAGATACTATCAGACTTTAGAAAATGTCCAATTGCCAAATTCAGATGATGATAATGTTTCAGCGTTATACAACAACATTACCGATGAAGAGTTTTTAGATATATGCACCAAAATCTTTTTGTTTTACCTAAAAGATGATTATATATCGAAATTGAGGCGTCTGTTAACCATTGAGCAGTATGGTAATAAAGAGATATGCGAAACTTTTAGATATGTCTTCATCGATAGGATTTTAGAAACTCAAAGACAAGTATTACAGAATTTTATCGATTCTGGAAGATTTATCGCTGGTGATGCGTACACTATGGCTTTGCACTTCTATTCCCCCGTGTTCTTGCTACTGTATAGATATGATAACTGTCCAGAAAATGAAGAGCAAGCAATCAATGCGCTTAAAATGCATGCTAGCCAGTACAATGCCATTTATCGTAGATATCCCATAGAAAGAGAGGAAACGAATTCATGAATGAAAACAAACGTAGTAGATTTTTAGCCCTAAGGACCCTTGCACTGTCTGGAGTTATAGCTGCAATCTTTTATCTAGGTCATGTTATTGGAGGACGGATTGTTTGGATTGATTACAATCCTTTAGCCCAACCAATTAGCGATCTTACAGCAGCCACATCCATTAGCCAGCCGGTGGCTTCAAAAATTCTCTTGGGATACGATTTCTTTAATTTACTTTTCTGTGGAGTGCTTCTTGTCTATTTTAGAAGGTTCTTACCTATTAATAAGATATTTTACAGTGGCTTGATTTTAAAAGCATTAGCCGAACTACTTTCTACATTCGGATATAAGCTCTTTCCTTTAGCAGATACAACCTGGGAAAATTCATTTCAAAACACCATGCACTATGCTATTACAGCCGTTATTGTATTCAGTTACATAGTTTTATCAATTCTCTTAGCCTTTGGTTTATCAAAAGCAAAAAAATATCCGAAAATGACTCGTTTTTTGAAGTTGTTTAGTATTATTTTTATTACATCAGGTTTTTTTACAGTTTTAGCAGCTCAAGTTCTGCCATCCTATGTGGGGTTGATTGAGCGTGTGAATTTGTACTCATTAATGATTCTAAATGTTGTGTTGGCACTTTGGATGCACAACACAAAGAACACAGAGGACACAGAGGGACGGTTCTTTTGTGCTATTTGAGTTCCTCCGACACAGGGGAACACAGAGGGACGGTTCTTTTGTGCTGTTTGAGTTTCTCCGACACAGGGGAAGGTTCTTTTGTGCTGTTTGAGTTCCTCCGCACGCTTCGTATGTTTATTATTTTTTCAAAAGCACTTAACTTAACGTATGGTGTCAGCTGCTGGAAGGATTATACGTCGACTCAGATTGACTAGTGTTTTCAGTTACAGAACACAAAAGAACCGTCCCTCTGTGTTCTCTGTGTTATAATAAATATAGGTGATAAATGATGATAAAAGAAATAAATGATAAGCAAGAAAAGAAAATAATATCTACCAGTATCTTAGAATCACTTCCAGATTGGTTCGGTATACAAGAATCAACACAAGAGTATATTAGTAAAAGTAGTAATTTGCCATTTTTCGCAGCAATACATGAATCAAAGCCCTTGGGTTTTATTGCAATGAAAGAAAACACTCAATATACTGCCGAGATTTATGTTATGGGGGTTCTGCCCGATTGTCACAATCAAGGGATTGGGACATCTTTAGTAAATAGAGGTTTAAAATGGGCTAAAGAAAAAGGATATGAATTCTTACAGGTAAAGACTTTAGATGAGTCTCACCCAGATATTCACTATGCGAAGACAAGAAAATTTTACACATCAGTGGGATTTAAACCCTTAGAATGCATACCAGAATTATGGGGAAAAGAAAATCCATGCNTAATAATGATTAAATACCTCAAATACTAAAGGAATTGATAAAGACATGATAAAGATTCAAAACAACCAATATAAAGTCATAGATGCTCATTTACATCTACCCTGGCAAGATGAATTTTCAACGACTGAAAAGAAGCTCGAAAGACTACAAAAAGAGATGAGAAATAATGGCATTGATTATGGTATTTTAATAGCTGACAGTATTCTAGAAAGTAATATAGGAAATAATGAAGAGTGTTTATGTGCGGTAAGCAATGTTAATAATCTATTTTTAGTATTTGGTATTTCACCCATAGAACGCTTGGGTGAGCAACTACTATATTGTGAAAAGTTATTAAAAGATAATAAGGTGGTAGGTATTAAATTATTCCCTGGTCATGAAGATTTTTGTATGAATGATCCAAGAATAAAAGATGTTATTAATTTATGTCTTAAGTATGAAGTACCACTTCTTATACATACCGAATGGAATTCAGAAGAATACCCCCAGTATAGTCATCCATTTTTTATTAAACAGCTTGCTCAGAGCAATTCTGATTTAAATATTATATGTTGTCATGTGTGGAATCCTAGGGTAATAGAATCCCTTAAGTTAACACAAGAATTTTCAAATATATTTTATGACATATCTTCATTTTGTATGGGAAAACAATTTTTTAGGGAGCACCCTAAAACACTATTTCCAAGTAAAGAAAAAGCAACCGAATATTTGAGATATCTTATGAAAATATGTTCGGAAAGAGTGCTTTTTGGCTCGGATTATGGTTCCTTGAGTATAGCAGAACATTTAGAGTTAGTTTTAGAAGCTGGATTAAAAGGCGATGAACTAAGAACGATATTATATAAAAATGCAAATAATATATTTAAATTGGGTTTCCCTAATTGTTAATGTCTTCCATTTTTTTGATAGTATGCTATGCTTTAATCACCTTCTATGAAAGCAGGTGAATTATTTGTATTACTGGAGATGCAAATGCTTCAAGCGAGGTATCTGCTCGGCACAGTGTTTTGACAGCTAATTGTGTCGAGTAATTGCATTTTGTTGGCTGTCGTAAATGCTGTGCTTTCTCAGTGAAATACTCAAACGAGTGCTTTCCTGAACTGAAATTCTATGATGTTGGCGCCATCGTTTTCTGGTCCAAGATTATAGAATGGTCTTTTCCGGGATTTTCTGTAGAAAAGAATTTTACGAGGCTATGCGCTTTACAGGATGACATTGTATCGCATGGGTTTATATCTGCTTTGGTGCAAAGGTTTATCATAGTAGCTCAAACTGTGAAATAGATATCTCTCTTCTCCCTTGGCTTCTTGTCGGGGGAGATTCTTTTTTATACCCCCTTGACATTTGATAGCTGGTCTAAGTGGTAGGTGATTTCTTTTTGTTATGAGTAATTAGTGTTTTTGCTGCAAAGTGAACAAATCATCCGAGGCATGGGCTTGGGAACACAAAAGAACCGTCCCCCTGTGCAGCACAAAAGAACCGTCCCCTTGTGTTCTTGTGTTATTGGCCGTAGTAGGCATTTGCACCATGCTTACGAAGGAAATGCTTGTCCAAAAGTTCTTTATCCATAGATCCAATATTGGGGTTTAACATCATTGTATTGAAAGCCATTTTAGCAACTTCCTCAAGAACAACTGAATTATGTACAGCTTCATGAGCATCAGCACCCCAAGTGAATGGTCCATGCATGTTTACAACTACACCGGGTATGTCCATAGGATTTATCCCCTTGAAGGTTTCAACGACAACATTTCCGGTCTCTTCTTCATATGCTCCGCTAATTTCTTCGGGGAGCATTTTTCTTGTACATGGTATTTCACCATAAAAATAATCGGCATGGGTTGTACCAAAAGCCGGTATGGCTTTGCCTGCTTGAGCAAATGATGTTGCCCACGGTGAATGGGTATGAACAACGCCTCCAATATCTTTAAAAGCACGATAAAAAACNAGATGCGTTGGTGTATCTGAAGAGGGCTTCAAGTCGCCCTCTACTATATTACCGTCTAAATCCACAACAACAAGATGTTCTTTTTTTAAAGAAGGATAAGGCACTCCACTTGGTTTTATGACTACAAGCCCTTTNTCTCTATCTATACCGCTAACATTTCCCCATGTGAATGTTACTAAGCCGTATTCAGGTAAAGCGAGATTAGCCTGCAGAACCTGCTCTTTTAATTTGTCCAGCATATTATCGCCTCTTTTATTCTATATTATTATGATACACTCTTTTTTATCTCTTTAAGTCGTTTCATAACATCGTTTTCGCCTCTACCGAAATAATCGTGTAGTATCTTGTACTCCTGATAGAGTTTTTCATAGATTGCTACGTTTTCAGGAATCGGCTTATATACATTATCCCTTACTTTAGCCATAACCTTAGCAGCATCAACAATGCTGTCATATCCGCCTCTTTCAGCTCCTGCGGCTACAGCGCCAAACATAGCTGAGCCTAACGCAGGGGTTTGAGCAGATGCGGAAATTCTGATCTCTCTATTTGTTACATCTGCATATATTTGCATCATCATTTCATCTTTTTGCGCAATTCCACCTGCAGCAAATAGTTCATTAATCGGAACTCCGTTTTCTTCAAAGGTATCAATAATCATTCTTGTACCATATGCGGTGGCTTCAATTAATGCTCTATATATTTCTTCAGCCTTAGTAAGAAGAGTGCACCCTATTATCATACCAGTTAAATCCACATCGACTAAAACAGAACGATTCCCGTTCCACCAGTCTAAAGCCACAAGACCGCTTTGTCCGGGCTTCAACTGACTTGCCTTTTCACGTAGTACCTTATGTATACTTATTCCACGTTGTTCTGCTTCATTAATATATTCGGCAGGGACACAGTTTTCGATAAACCATTGAAAATGGTCGCCAACGCAAGATTGCCCTGCTTCATATCCCAAATAGCCTGGGATTATACCATCTTCAACAACCCCACACATACCTGGAACCATTTTTTCTTCATCACCTAAGAGCATATGGCAAGTTGATGTGCCGATTATCATTAGCATTTTCCCCGCATCTGTAATACCAACAGCTGGTACTGCAACGTGTGCATCTACATTTCCAACTGCTACAGCAGTTCCGGGTTTTAAGCCTGTTAGCTTGGCTGCTTCTTCGGTAATCTCACCTGCTTTTGAGCCTATAGGATAAATATCGGTGCTTAATTTTTCTTCAACTACATTTTCCATTCTTGGGNCTAAAGCCTTAAAGAATTCCTTTGATGGATATCCCATTTGCTTATGCCAAATTGCTTTATATCCTGCAGTACAACTATTTCTTTTTTCTTGTCCAGTCAATTGAAGAATAACCCAGTCGGTTGCTTCCATAAACCTATCGGCTTGTTCATATATTTCAGGAGCCTCATCTAATATTTGCCATATCTTTGGTATCAACCATTCTGAAGAGATTTTCCCACCGTATAATTTTAAGAACTCTTCTCCTCGCTCTTCAGCAATTTTATTTAGATTGTTTGCCTCATCCTGTGCTGCATGATGTTTCCATAACTTCACATATGCATGAGGATTGGATTCGTATTTTTTATCAAAACATAAAGGTTTACCCAACTTGTCAATTGGCAACATAGTACAAGATGTAAAGTCAACACCAACACCAATGACATCTTCCGGTGATACACCAGATTCTTTTAAAACTGCTGGTATGGTCTGCGCAAATACATCAAGATAATCCTGTGGATGTTGCAAAGCCCAGTCATGTTCAAGTTTAACTTCACCCCCAGGAAGATATTCATCCATTACTCCATGAGGATATTCTTTTACAGCAGTAGCAATTTCATTGCCTGTGTCAAGTTCTACCAAAACTGCTCTTCCGGATAGCGTTCCAAAGTCTACACCGATAGCATATTTTTTTTGCATAAAAAACCCTCCATTCTTATTTCAAAATGCTTTATCCATAATTATAGCCTATATTTGACTAAATCTGTACTATATTAATAACTGAAAAATATTGCAATGCTATATCTCTATTCAGTAATTAATCATTAACAGTTACAAAACTATCATTTTCCCAATTAGTAGTATAATAATTTAGTTGTAGAATATTAGCGCAATACCTATATTGTAAGAGGTTTTACTTACACGGTATCTCAATAATAACGGGAAGTATCATTGGTTTTCTTTTTGTTTTTTGGTAAAGGAATGAGCTTAATTCATCCTTTAAATTGTTTTTGATGCTGGTATAGTTGTTTTTCTTCTTATCAAGATTTCTTTTTATTGTCTCTTTTGCTTTATCCCGTATTTCATCCATTAATTGTTCCGATTCCTTTACATACACAAAGCCCCTTGAAACAACTTCTGGGTCTGTCAATATCGTTCTATCTGCATTGATAGTAACAACAATTACTATTAACCCATCCTCAGAAAGATGTTTTCTGTCCCTTAAAACAATATTTCCTACATCGCCTATACCTAGACCATCTATAAGAATGCTCCCCGATTGAACCTCTCCGTTTATTTTTGCCGTTCTTTGAGTCAGCTCAAGGACTTGACCATTTTCCATTATAAAGATATTCTTTTCCGGCATTCCCAGAGATTGAGCAAGAACGGAATGTTGTTTTAAGTGTCTGTATTCGCCGTGAACAGGCATGAAAAACTTTGGACGAACCAGCCTATGAATTAATTTCAGTTCTTCTTGCCTTGCGTGTCCTGATACATGAATTTCTGCAAGGGTTTCATAAATAACATTTGCACCCTGTTTAAACAATTCATTTATTACACGAGAAATATACTTCTCATTTCCAGGTATTGGACTTGCAGATATTACCACTAAATCGCCTTTTTCTATATTAACCTTACGATGATTATTTGTCGCAATTCTCGAAAGCGCGGACATAGGTTCACCCTGGCTTCCAGTTGTTATCAACACGATTTGCTCACAGGGAAGCTTTTGGATATCATCAATATCCCAGAGAGTATTCGGTGGAATATTTAAATATCCTAATTTCATTGCAGTATTTACAACATTTATCATACTACGTCCACTTAATGCTACTTTACGATTAAACTTTACTGCTGAGTTAATAATTTGCTGTATTCTATGGATATTTGATGCAAAGGTAGCAGCTATTATTCTAGAGTCTGCATCCTTGAAGACATTATCAAGCGACTCTCCTACTGTTCTTTCACTCATTGTATAGCCAGGGCGTTCAACATTGGTACTATCCGCCATTAACAGCAATACTCCCTTTTTGCCCAATTCAGCAATACGTGCAAGATCGATTGGCTCGCCTTCAATAGGAGTATAATCAATCTTAAAGTCCGCTGTATGCAAAACAATGCCTACAGGCGTGTGGATTGCAAGAGCCACTGAATCAGCTATACTATGCGTTGACCTGATAAACTCAACTCTAAAAGCACCTAACTGAATTGTTTGCCCCGCTTTAGTGATTTGCAGATCCACTTTATCAAGCATTCGATGCTCTACCAATTTGTTTTCTATTAAACCCAATGTAAGCTCTGTTCCATAAACTGGGACAGAGAATTTTTTCAAAACATACGGTAATGCTCCAATATGGTCCTCATGACCATGTGTTACTACTATACCTCTAATCTTATCAAAATTCTTCTCAAGATATGTCACATCGGGAATCACTAGATCAATCCCTAGCATTTCGTCTTCTGGAAAAGCCACTCCGCAATCCACAATAATTATGCTTTCTCCGTATTCAAAAACCGTCATGTTTTTTCCTATCTCTTCAAGACCACCTAACGAAATGACTTTCAATTTATTTTTTTTTCTGTTTGCCACATTATCCTCCATTTTTCTTATGCTTTTTTTAGCATATTGCGATTGTTACTTTTTAAGTTCGCTGTACAATATGTTTTAGTTATATCGCTAAATATTGTATGGCTATTATTTTTAAGTCTATATCGCAAAAGCCATTTATAAAATATTATGTAATATAATTAAATTTATTATTTACCACCAAGCTTAACTATATGATTATATCATACGTAAACTTCAAAATGCAATTTATAGAAATTCCAACACAAGAATCTTCCTTAATAAATCATCAAGAACTCTATTCATATAACATAAAAGTAGATACTAACCTTCACCTTTTTTACTAATCATCATGATTCCTATTATCATTCAATCTTATTTTGTTCATAAAAACACTCCTTATCAATAAAAATATAGACGGTTCTTACGATATACAATCTTATTCGTAAAGGATTCGGTTGGAAACACAATAGTGAATACTAACCTTCACCTTTTTTACTGATCATCATGATTCCTATTATCATGCACCCCATACTAATGGCCCAATATAAGGCACTTAACCCAATGTTCAGGGAAACATTTTCTGACAACATTGTCGTGTTCACAATTTTCATGGTCAAAATACTCAAAACACGGCTAAAAGCCAGGTATAAGAAAATAAGCTGGAGAAAAAATAGAATATATCCATTCTTCCTACTTTTGATGTAAAGGTAGAGTACCGTACCAAAGCAGCATAATAATACAATCGTTACACCTGTTTTTAGCATGGGAACTGTTTCTTCCTCCATGTGAAGTACATTTGCTTTGTGCTCTATGTCGGTTTCAATATCTTGAGCTGTTTGATTTACAGGAAGGGATTTTTGTTCCTCTATCTGCTGTTCTTTGTCTATTTCTGCTCCAATGCTGCTTTCTGTAGATATTTCCGTAGGACTTGACTCAGGAGTAGCAGCTTGAAGCATAATGGTTTTTATATCTATGTTCCCATAAGTGTCTGTTAAGATAAATGTTATGGTGAAGGGATTCTTCTCTTCTGTCATAAGGAAACTTTGTCCAATGAATTGCTTTTTCTCATGATGAAAACGAAGAACCTGACCTCTAAATGCACTGTCGCTATACTCGAATGAGTCGATGCCGTCAATAACAGCATTACAAGATACCAAATCTCCATCAGGATCAATGGCGGAAATATCGAAATACCATGTATTCCCAATGTTTTGACGAANTGAGCATTCTATAAACTCAGGTTTTCTGTTTCCATTAGGAAGTCCTAGACAACTTTTAATATAGAGTGCACGGATTGGCTCCTCATTAACAAGTGTCTGATACAGTTGATAATAATGTTCACTATTTTTTCGAATAGTATCCGGGGATAGCTTAAAAAAATCAATTTTTTCCGTAAAAGGCTTAAGATGCTCAGACGATGCTTCCTTGTGCATGTTAAAATAATCCTCAGAATAGCGATAGGGGTTTATTGTTAGCAACAAGTTATGGGAGGGTTTAAAATCGCTTCGTTCCCATATCAATTGATTGCCNTTTATTGTATAGAAGTTGTTGGGATATGCCTCTTCCAGGGTGTATATCGGAATATCACCGAAATCAAATATAACTTTTGAATGACCCAGCGAACCATTCCACAAAGCACCGGTCTCCAGGACATAACCCACATAGATATTGCCCATTGAATCATAAGGAATGGAAATATCATAAGAATGATGCAAGGTCTTTACTTCATTACTGGCAAAAT
>JGI24708J26588_10002524_pt1 | contig 13794 bp, 18 predicted proteins | sample BioPla1DNA2_FD_26588 | JGI IMG/M metagenome (IMG submission 26588) | reverse complement strand
AGAGAGTCTAAATCCCCGTTTTGATGCCCCATTATAAAGACATCATGTGATTGTTCTATTAACTGTCTTAATGCATAAGCGATAACTCTTGCCTTTACTTTGGTTCGTTTTTCTACTGCCTTTGTCTTCCCACCATAAAAACTTATTTTTTCATTCTTTTTCACCGTAGCCTGGTCTCCCCCACGACCTAGGGATAAATCCTTCGCAGCATTAGCAAAGCCTGCATTTTCTAGGGGGGTTTTTCCTCCAGTACCTATGCCCATGCTTAAGGTAATGGGAATTTTATTGCCAACATTAATTTCCCTAACCTGATCTAATATATCAAATTTCTTGTTTTCTAATTCCTCTAGATACTGACTTTCAAAAACAATAACAAACTTATCACTTTCATATTTTTTCATAAAACCATTGACCTTATTAGTCCACAAACTCAATTTGTGATCAATTTCACCAATAACGAGTGGTCTTTTAGTTTCTTCTGTGTCCTGCATTACCTCATCCAAATTATCCGCTTGTACCAATGATACTACTAATTGTTCTTCATTATATTTTTTCTTTAAATTTTCATAATTAGTGTCCTCAATCCAATAAAGCATAATAACATAATTAGAAGTATGATCGTTGCTGGACTTTATTATATTGTATACCAATTTAAAGCTCTTGTTATTAATCTTTATTTTTATTGTATCCGGGTTTTCTTTTAGCACAGTTTCCAAATTAAGATCAGGAATAATATTTTCTATATTTTCATTCAAAAGACTTTGGTTTTCCATATAATCTAAAAATTTTCTATTATACCATTTTATCGTACCATCAATTTCTACCATTGTTAGAGGTATTGGCATATTTAGAATAGATTGTTTTGTAACGGAATCAATTTCTGAAGACAGTCCTTCTATATAGCGGGTCCATTCTTCTTTTCTAATGTTAGTGCTTTTAAAATTATAATACAGTAAGTAACTCAACAAAAATACACCAAAAACACCTATAAGTGGATTATATATAGAAATAATAACAATCAATATACCTATAATTAATATATGTATCCTTGTGTCTGGCACCAACATTTTAAAAAACTTTGAAGTTTTCATGTTTTACTGCCTCCCACGAAATTAAATTTACTNCTTTTTATTAATTCTTCTTAGATTCAAAATAGAATCAAACAAACCTATTAGCGATACTAAAGTCATCAAAGGAGTGATTAATACTATTAATACAACACTGGTTATTCTAATAATCTTAGGTGTCTTACTCTTTTTTAAGAGATAAGCTATAAAACTAATGCCCTGTAAAAAGAATATCATCACAAAAATAACTGTAATATTGGCAATTAATGTATTGTGGTCTATTCCATCTATATAGCTTGTCATAACAGATAATATAAAAATAATAAAAGACCCAAANACAATATTTCCCGGCAATTTAAAATCACTAAAATCACCTAATTGATAATCCACTAATTTGAATCTATTAATAATCACAGATGTCAAATAATAATTTATGAATGCTCCTACCATAGATTGTACTATAATTAGAGCTGGCAATAACATCATAAGATAATCTAGAGTCTTTTTAACATCAATAAGACCTATATCTAAAGAAGTTAACATATCTACTTGCTGACTGGCTATTTCCTGTAATATGGTAGAGAGTTCCTTGATAATATTTATACCACTAATTGTAGAAATAAGCTGTATTATAAAAAATGTTGAAAAGACAGTTGCAGCTGTTCCCCAACCCACAACTTCATAAGGCTTTTTTTTCTTTTTTATACTATAGCCCATAATTAATGCTATTGGTGTGGAAATAACAAAAATAAATACTGTATAAAAAACCCCTGTTAAAAATCCTATTAAGAGACTGGTTATTATAAGTGAAAAAATAGTGTATCTGGTTCCATGTCTAACTGATAAAAGAATGAAGGGTACAGGTAGCATAATTAATGCCATGGATAGCATAGGAATATATAAAGTTCCTATTATAAAAAAAGATGTTATGGCTGCTATCAACCCTGCCTCCACCAATGGTTTCTTGTTTTTAGAATCCGTCAAATTAAATTCACCTCTACTTAATTATTTATTATGTCTATTTAAATGTTCCTTAAGATCTGATAAATCACCATACCATTGTTCCAAATGATGTTCTTCTAATATACTTATCTTGAGTTTTTCTTCCAAGCTGTTATCTATTGTACTATAATCAAAACCTAAGCGTCTACCCAGGGTATAAGTTACCAAAAGCAGGTTAACTATACATTCTAATACTACTTCTTGACTATTTCTAACACCCCTTACCATAGTTTCAAATAATAAGGCTACTGTATTTAATANTTCACATTTTAAGAAATCTATTATTTTTAGGTTTCTACTAATATCATTGTTATCTTTATTGGTTTCAAACACGTCTTTGCCTCCCTTACAATAGTATTTCTTATTTATCCTATATAAATATAAGTGTTGTGTACTTCACTATCTTGTATAAAAAAAGAAGTCATCGAAAAATTCGATGCTTAACAACAGATGATAGTATTAAGTTTCAGCAAAACCTCTTCAATATTGTATAAGAACACTAACATTTTTACAATTTCATCTGTAGAATAACTGTTAATATCTTCTTTGTTTTTTATATTAACTTTTGCCTTTTGTACCTCTGCAATAACATCTTGTAGGCTCAAGGATTCATTTTCTTCTTTATTCATATCATATAAATTTTTTTCCCTAGTATGTAAACTTATCAACAAATCCNTTGCCTGACAAAGTTCTTTTCTTATAACATCCACAACCTCTAATTTAATTCCCTTTTCCAACACATCTTGCACGTTTTGAAGATGTTGAAAAATCTCTTTTTCTAACCTATGAGAAATTAGCATCTCTTTATATTTTATATCTCCCTTAGGTATTACCTTTTTTTCTTTTTCCTGAATCTCCAAAAGTTTTTCCGATGTGATTAAAACTTCTTCTATTCTTTGAATTTGATTTTCTAATATATCCATTCTTTCATCATCTTCATATAAAAGAACTTCTAAAGTCCTTATACTATATTTTAATATATCCATAAAGTTCCTCTTTGTTTCTTCCATAACCTTTCCATAATAATCTGGTGGATAAATAATGTAATTTATGATTACGGCAATAATAATACCCAAGGATGTATCCATAGTTCTATGAAAAGCATATTTTACATACCCTGTATCAGCACCTATAAATATACCAATAAATACAACAGTACCAATTACTATAGCTTCTCCCCATTGTAATTTATTCATGATGAGAATCAGTACTATAGTACCTATCCCAGCTAATAGTGGATTGCCAGGGGATATACTGACAAAAATTGCCCCTGCAATAGCTCCCATAATAGTACCTAATATCCGATCTACACCTTTTTGCCAAGAATCTGTCACAGAAGGTTGCATTACAATAATTGCTGCTATTACAGCATAAATTGGACCATCTATCTTTAAAAAATCAGCAACCATTAACGATAATGTAACAGCTATACCAGTTTTTAGTGTCCTAGGACCTATTTTCATCATTATCACCCTTGTCATTAATGTTTTAGCTTTTGGGTATGTTTTTTCAGTTTTAAATCTTTCTAATATTATATACCATTTAAGAGTATTATGGTATAATTTTGTAACACCTACCTTAATATATTATAAAATAAATTGAAATAATAATAAAATAATAACTCCTGGTACCCCTAAAAAACCAGCTATTAAAGCATTGAGAGGATTTATAATAATAGTTATACCTATTAAACCACCTATGGCATTAACCAACAGTAGCGTAAGCCCACCTATTACTCCATTCCAAATTAATTTCATAAGCAATTTAATGGGTATTAACAAAATCCATCCTACAATATATAGTAATATTAACCCTAAGGCATATGCCAAGATAACATTTAATTCTAAGCCCATATCAATTATCCCACCTTTACAATAATAATAGTTTTTTATCTTTACTATATTATATAATACATAGCAACTTTATAAAACCTCTAGTACCTTGTTAATTTTAAAAAATAAAAGAGTAGCAATAAATACTACTCCCTTCCATAAACATTCTTATTGCTATGATTTATCTAATACATATTGGTCTTTATCCCCAGTTCTTTAGCTCTTTTTATTAAATATGTGTATTTTGCCTTTGCGGCCTCTACATTATATATAGCATAATCAATCAAATCCGGATCCGATACATTGTGAAAAGTTTTTTCTGCACTTTCCCATTCTAGTCGAGCTTTCCTTATAATTTCCACAAACTCCTCATCTTCATCCTTCTCTGTACCCTGAAGATCCTGGATTTTATTATAGAGCCCACTTACCATATGGTTAATACCTTCTAGCATAGCTTCTCTTCTGGTTATTTGATTGTCGTCCTTCATCATTATAACCCCCTAAAGTTTTATAGTTTATCTGTAATCTTATCCACTTTATGATCACTTATACCTCCTACTATAAAACCTAGAAAACTACTATTATCACACTATATTTAATTTTATGCTTTTAAATTTTTTTCATGACTAAAAATATAATACTAAATATATTAAATAATCCTTTTTCTATTGATATATTACTATATTATTTTTTACCTTTTTAGCTTCATAAAGGGCTTTATCAGCCATTCCTATAAACTGGGATATATCTGTAGCTTCTTTTATAGAAACAATACCACATGAAATAGTAATTTTACAGTTAAAATCATATTCTGATATATTCTTCCTTAACCTTTCCAACACTTTAACTGCTCCCATTTCATCCGTATTAGGTAGAAGGATTATGAATTCTTCTCCTCCCCACCTAAAAACCATATCATTTCCCCGAACATTTCTTTCTAACAAATTAGATAGGTTAAACAAAACCCTATCCCCCTGTAAATGACCATAATTGTCATTTATACCTTTAAAATTATCTATATCTATCATGGCTAGAGTTAAGTTTCCTTTATTTTTCAATCTTTTCATTTGATCATCTAAAACAATATGTAAATATCTTCTATTCCATAATTCTGTCAACTCATCTTTATAAATTATTAAATAAAGTTGTCTTACCAATACCCATAAAATAATCCATACAAATATTTTAGTTATTAAATAAATATGCATGATAGGCTTAGCGTCACAGTTCCTGTATAAATCAAAGCTCAAGGTTCCTAAGGCTAAGATTATTATCGTGAATATTCTGTCAAATAGTTTTGTATGAGGATTTTTATTGAACAACCCTTTCACCACCTACCATTTTTATGTTGATTCTATATCAACCACATAATTTTTGCAATTATTTTTACTTGATATGCAATATTCATATGTGGTAGTTCATAGGATTTATACATGTATTTCATAATTTTTTATATTTATTACTACAAAAAATTTGGCTATTCATGTTAATTGATTCCATAATATACTACCACAAAAGAGCTGGTGTAAAACATTTATTATTTTATCAATAATTTGAAATTTAATAGGTGTAAATAGCTATTCCTATGATGATAATAAATTATATGCAGGATATGACACTATTGAAGGTACATATTTTATATTAGCTATTATAGGTTATGAAGATGAAGTTTTATGGGATATTGACAAAATGAAAAAGGATATTTTTGGGGTTACTATGGAGAACATTACAAAAGATTNGTCATAATATGAAAGAGATTGTCAATGAAATTAGTGATTGTTCNAAAGAAGTAGTGGCTACATCAGAAGAGGTGTCGGCTCCCATGGAAGATCACTCAGCTTCCATTAAAGAAATCCCAAGTTCCAGTGAGAACTTAGCTAATTTATCACAAAAATTACAATCTATTATTGAAGGATTTAAAGTTTAGAGGTAATAATTTTTTGAAAACAAATTAAATTTCTTAATAAATATATAAAAACTAAAAGTTCAAATACTATATTTGAACTAAAACTAGGGCGACTTGTAGTCGCCATACATATTCCATATACCTATCTTAGCATTCCATAATAATCTCCTCTAGAAAAATCAGGTATAAAACCAACACTTTTAATTCTATTAGATATACAATTTATACATTCAGCTGCTTCTTCGTCAGTACATATTTTATTATCATAAAGAGAATAATCCTTTCTAACATTAATAGGTGAAAGGTTAGGCATTACAACATTTGCTCCTACATTTAAGGCTTTTTCCCTTCCATGCGGGTGGATAGTGCCTAGAGCTGTTGTAGCTGGCAGTAGGGATTTTGGTAATAATAATCTTGTAATAGCTATCATTAATAATGTCATATCTACTGTACCTGTTTTTTCCCTAGCAAATACAGTATCCATATGAGGGATAAAAGGCCCTATCCCTACCATATGAGGATCTAAATCTTTTAAAAACAATAAATCATCTGCTAAATTTTCAATACTTTGATATGGTGAGCCTACCATAAATCCTGCACCAACCTGAAAACCTATTTCTCTTAAAGAATATAAAGATTTTTTACGATTTTCTAATAACATCTCCTTTGGATGTAGCTGTTGATAATGTCTTTCTGTTGCCGTTTCATGTCTTAATAAATATCTATCAGCACCAGCTTCAAAATATCTTTTATAACTTTCATAAGATTTCTCCCCCAGTGACAGGGTAATGGCACAATCAGGAAAGTCATTCCTGATATTCTTTATAATATCTACCACTATCTTATCAGTATAGTAATTATCCTCACCTCCTTGTAGTACAAAAGTTCTAAAACCAAGTTCATAACCTTCTTTACAACAACTGAGGATTTCCTCCTTACTCAATCTATAACGATGGATGTTTATATTAGCTCTCCTAATTCCACAATAGTAACAATTATTCTTACAATAGTTGCTTACTTCAATCAAACCTCTAAAAAACACTTTTTTACCATAGTATTTTTCTGTTGTCATTTGGGCGGCCTTTATTAAATCTGGATCTATAGTATTTATATTAGCTCTGATAAGGGCAATCATTTCTTCTCTCTTTAATATATTATTATTATATAATTCTTTAATCATATATCTGTCCCCTTGTCATTTTTTAAAAATACTTTACTACATCTTGTTAATATACCATTCAAATAAGCTAAGATAACCCCATAATTTGTAACTGGTATACCCATTTCATCACAAATCCAAAGTCTTGTTTGGACTGCCTTTTTGTTTAGCATACATCCACCACAATGAATAACTAGGTCATAATTCTTTAGATTATCAGGAAAATCATAACCTGAATAAAAGTCAAATTCTAAATCCTTACTAATATGTTTTTTTAATAAATTTGGTATCTTGACCCTCCCTATATCCTCATGGGTCAAACTATGTGAGCAACCCTCTGCCATCAATACCCTCCCTCTATGGGGTAGGTTTTCTATTTCATAGGCACCCTTAATCAACAAGTCAATATCTCCTTTTTGGTTGGCAAATAACATGGAAAAAGATGTGAGGGGTATATTTGTTGGGACTATTTTAGCTACTAGGTCAAATATTTGTGAATCTGTAACCACTAAATCTATATCCTTTACTTCTGATAATACTTCCAGCAGTTCTGTTTCTCGGACAACTACACACTTAATCCTGTGGTCCAGACAATCCCTTATCAGTTGGACCTGTGGTAATATAATCCTCCCTTTAGGTGCAGCTTGATCCAAGGGAACTACCATTATAACAGTAGACTTTTGGAGCTAATATATCTCCTATAATAGTATCCTCTTTCACTTCTATTTTCTTTAATTCTTCACCAATTTTGTCCTTTAAAAAATTTACAGATTCTTTGTCATCTAAAATAACATATATACTATCTTCATACTCTGATTTTATTTTATCTTTTACTTTTTCGGTAGCCTGGTCTATCTTATTAAAAACTAAGAGATGGGGAATTTTGAATTTATCAAACTGGGCTACCATTTTTTCATAGTCATTTTTATTAAAATCATTAATATCTGCCACATATAGGGCGAGATCTGTTCTAAGTAACATATTCCTAGTCTTTTCCACCCTTTTAATACCCACTTCTGTACTATCATCCAGTCCACCTGTATCTATAAGGGCTATTGGTCCATAGGGATTGAGTTCCATTGCCTTGATTATAGGGTCCGTAGTAGTTCCTTTATATTCAGATACAATGGCAATATCCTGACCGAAGATGGTATTAAATAGAGAAGACTTGCCTGCATTGGTATTTCCAAAAATCCCAACATGGGGCCTAGATGCTATGGGTGTTTTTTTCATAAGCCCACCTCCTCATATATATAAATCCCTTGCACCAGATTTGATCCTATCTATATTTTCTATTACTAAATTTCTTACTTTTTCGTTTTGAATTTTAGGTATTTCTCTTTGTATAACTTCTTCTGCTTGTTTTTTAAATGATTCATTGCCAAAATCCATCATATACTCACATAATGTCATTAGAGCATTAGGATGACAAACATTTTTAATATTACCTGATTTGGCCAGACTCATAAATCTATCCCCTGTTCTTCCCTTTCTATAACATGCAGTACAAAAACTTGGAACTAATTCATCTTCCATAAGCCAAGTTATAATATCCATGGCAGGTCTATTATCCGTTACTTGGAACTGAGCGTTATTATGTTCCCTAGCTGTATACCCACCTACTTCTACTGTAGAGCCGGCACTGACCTGTGATATACCTATTTTTATAAGTTCCCTACGCATTGCCTCTGTTTCCCTAGTTGAAATAATCATACCTGTAAAAGGTACTGCCAAACGTATAATAGCTACTAATTTTTTAAAAGTTGCATCGTCTACCAAATATTTATAAGAAGACATATCCATGCCTCCTGCTTCCTGTAAACGTGGTACTGAGATAGTATGGAATCCAAATCCATATTCCTTTTCCAGATGTTCATTGTGTATCATTAGGCCTAAAACTTCAAAATATGGTTCATAAAGTCCGAATAAAACCCCACCACCTACATCTTCTATTCCAGCTTCTATTGCCCTATCAAAGGCTGTAAGATGATATTTATAATTTTTCTTAGGTCCCCTCATATGAACCTCTTCATAGGTAGGTTGGTGATAGGTTTCTTGAAATAATATATAGGTTCCTATACCAATTTCCTTTAATTTTTTATAATCTTCTACTATAGTGGCAGCAATGTTTACATTTACCCTACGGATTTCCCCATTGTCTAGTTTCATATCATAGATAGTCCTTATACAATCCAATATATAATCTATATTACAATGGACAGGGTCTTCCCCAGCTTCTAAGGCCAGTCTTTTATGCCCCATTTTTTCTAAGATGGCTACTTCTTCTCTAATTTCGTCCATTGTCAATTTTCTACGTTCAAATTCGTTATTACATTTATATCCACAATACTTGCATTGATTTACACAATAGTCTGAAACATATAAGGGTGCAAACATGACAACCCTATTACCATATATTCTATCCTTAATTTTACCTGCAATATTAAAAATCCTTTGCAAGTGTTCCTCTTTATATGTCATTAATAGTGATGCTACCTCCCTATGGGACAAACCTTCTAATGCCTCTGCCTTGTCTAGTATAGTTTGTATCTCCTCATCTGTGGTATCCCCTGCCTTTGCTAATAAACCTTCAATATAATCCTTATCAATAAACATGATTTTTTCCCCCTTTTATTTATATCTCCCTCTTAGAGATTGCTGTCTTCACTGTTATATGAGGAATATTTCCTAATTTTCCTGTTAAACTGTTGATTTGGTTTAGATCACCTATTACGGTTAATGAAATAATTGCCATCCTCTCTTCTTCGAAGGGAATCCCCATACGACCCTTTACAATACCTTGAAAAGATGAAATAACATCATTAAATTCTTTTTGAATTATTTCTGGTTCTTCTAAAATAGCACTAATTACTGCAATCCTTTTCATCCTGTACACCATCTCCTTTTATCCAATCAAAAAAGTCACACTCCTGTTAAAAGTGTGACTAATAAACATTTTTACATACCCAAAAAAGACCATGGGCATATCTGTATATCCATCACCTTTCAAATCAGAGTTTATCTCTTTTTTGTTAGGAATAGGTTTTTTATGAACATCTATCAAAAGATTTCTCTCTTGTTAAATGAACTTATTGATTTTATTATATTTCAAATTTTTGGATTAGTCAATCAATTATTTACAAACATCTACCCATTGTTTAGCATTAGAGTACCTCAATAATTCATCTAAATCNAGTTCAATGGCACTGTTACTACTACCACATGCGGGGAAAACAGTTGTAAATCTCTGTAATGACTTATCCAAGTAGATAGAAATTTCATTATCAATATCAAAAGGACATACNCCACCTANTTGATAACCTGTATACTTTATCACCTCATCTGGGGATAGCATCTTTGCCTTCATGCCAAAGGTCTTTTTAAACTTACTGTTATCAATCCTCATATCTCCAGCTGTCACTACTAATATACAAGAATCGTCTTTTCTAAATGATAGGGTCTTGGCTATCCGTTGGCCTTCCACACCTAATGCCTTGGCAGCTAACTCCACTGTGGCACTAGATACATCAAATTCCTGTATCTTGTCTGCAATCCCTTCTTCTTTAAAATACTTCCTCACTCTCTCAATTCCCATTATCAAATAGCTCCCTTCTTAATCACACTTATCAAAAAATATGTATATTAAGAACACCTTATAGTTTGTTGAGTATTTTGTCAATTAATTCATGCCCCAAGAATAATTTTCTTTATTTTATCCAAAGCTATTGCCCCAGGGTCTAAAATTATAATATCTGTTTCCTTCTCTATAACTTCTTTCAAATATGGAAAATGTGTACAGCCTAAGATTATGCCTTCAACCTTAAGTTCTTCTGCCCACATTAATATTAACTTTAAGTTGTAGTTGTTATATATTTCTTCTGGTAAAAGGTGTTTTTCAATTTCCTCCACCAATGGTAATGCTGATATGCTCCATAGTCGGATATTTTTATTGCTTTCTTCTAGTGCAGCCTCTATCTTTCCACAAGATTGTCCATTGGCGGCTAAAACCATTAGGGACTTATACTGCTTACCCAAGGCTTCATATGCTGTAAAAGGGGTAATTATTTGTATATCCATCTCTTCTTCTACCTTTTCCATATCTATAGCAGCACTCAGGGAATTACAATAGACAAATATTGCCCTGACGCCATCCTGCTTTGCCTTTTTTACTAATTCNATCACCTTNTTATATAANATTTCTTTATCTAATAGCTGTAATCTACTCTGTTCTTTTGGTGTTTGNGAAACAGGATACCCCTTGGCCTGTAATTTGTTTCGGTATAAAAAATCTACTCCCATTTGTGTATCAATTAATGTGCCTGCAATTACTCCTATCAACATATTTCATATTCCCCTTTTCATATTGGAATTTATTTATATATTATATCAAAAAAACAGTGGTGTTCAATTCTACCACTGCTTTTTGATATAATATATTTTTTAAAATACCTTTGATTTATAACCACAGCCTATATGTTTACTACAATTATCACATATAGCTTCACATTCCTCAAGAGAATCCTCTAAACCAGATATCCCTATAGGCTTGGTTTTTATTGTTTTTAGTATTTCTAATATCTTCTCATACTCTTCATTAGATGGGGCATGAATTTCTAGGGTAATACTGCCCTGGGCCATACCCAACCCACCGGCACCTATGGGAAAACAATCTACATCAGCCAAGGTCTTGATAGCTTCTATTTCTGTAAATATTTCTCCATAGAGAGGCATTAGACCCACTGACATTCCCCAAGAAATACTTTTATCCCTGCGTCCAGTTTTATTTATTATTTCAGACAGGTTGCCAGGTACTATTTTTTCTAATCCAACAGGGATAATAACCTTAGCACCTTCTGTATACCATGAGCTTAGGGATTGGCCTACTAGCCCACCGCCCACACTCCCTGCCATAAGTGCAGCATTTCCATAATTATCAATGGCATTGGCACTGCAAATTATTAGATCTTTGTCTGTAAACTTTGCCACTTCAGCTACAATATCTGCATCTACACCCTTCCATTCCCTGTTATGATATAAAATAGAATGTGCTTCTTTTAAAGTAGCTTTGCTAGCTACAGTACCTCTCTGGGTTATCCTACCACTTATTCTAAGAGGAACCTTTAATAATTTTTCAGTAATTTTAGAAACAGTTGTGCCACCTTTGAAAAGTATTTTACCATTATCTATTGTGTTTTTGAAAATTGGATGGTTTAACATTCCCAGTGCAATTATTTCCTTACCTTCTTCCACTGTTAAAGTAATTTGTATCTTCTTCATTAAACTACTCCTATTTTAATTCTTATAATAAAACTTTACCATCTTCTAATACTAACTGATCATCTAAATATAGTGTTGGATTTATAATAACACCATCCAAATGACAGTTAGCTTTATTTACACCACCAAAGGATGTATTAGTACTAAAGGCTATATGCACTGTACCATATATTTTTTCATCTTCTAGTATTACTCCTGTCAGTCTAGCAGTGGGATTTGTACCTATTCCTAATTCCCCTATTGTAGCATTGTTTCGATTTTCAAATAGTATTTGTATCTTATCAGCATCTTCACCTTCAAGTTTAACTAATTGTCCATCCTTTACCTCAATATATAGGGGGGATTTTAGTTTGCCAATACCCACCATACTGCCGTCAATAATCATACTTCCATTAGCAGAGTCCTCAATGGGTGCTATATATCCTTCTCCGGAGGGCAAATTGCCAGCCTCTCCGGGATTTCTATATATTCCTGTACTAGGTACACCTTTTCTGCCTTCCAATGACATTTCAAGGATATGACCATCCTTTATTAACTTAGCACTTTTTTCAAACATCTCCATTGTTATTCCTGGCATACTACCTAATCTAGCCCCTGCCTTTACTGCATTGATTTTGGCATTAGTATGGGTTATAGATGTTGAAGTAGGGCATATTATTACATCAAAGTTTTTCATGGCCTGGGCTACTACTTCTGGTGTCTCTTCACCACTGACACTTCTGGGTTTCATCACCATTAGAACTGCCTCTTTGGCACATTCCCCTAATTACCTATTATCCGTTTTACTAGGGTAATTTTAGATTATCATAAACATGAATGTAAATTATTGTGTATTCAATAATCTTATATCTCAATTCGACCAAATGATTATAAACAACTATGGAGCAAATATTCTTCGTTCAAAAATATCTGAAAAACTATCCTCAGAATATGGTGTCTATATCTCAGATTCTGATATAGACAGAATTATTAAAGACGGTTATCTTTATATAAATGGCCAAATTCAGGTAAAAAGCAAGGACTTATTGTTAAATATCATGAAAAGTCATATAGAAGATATCATAAATTACGGAAAAAGTAGGGGACTTACCCTGTTTAATGCAAACGGTGCAGTAGTATTTTCTGGAGGTGGAAGTATACTTTTAAAGCATATTATTAAAGACCTATACCCATCGGCTATTATTATAGATGATGCTCAATTTGCCAATGTTCTTAGTTTCCTAACAATATTGGAGGTAAAATGTGAAAAAGCATAAGATATCCATTAGTTTTGCAAAAAACTATGAAGATGTATATCAATTTCTCATAGAAAAACCAAACATAAGCCAATTTATTTGTGAAGTTGTTAGGGATAAGATGATTGAAGGCAAAGATAAGTCTTTAGAAGAGCAAGTAGAAAAAATTTTAAACAAACTGATTGCTGAAAGGGGAATTACTACTACCAATATCCTCACTAATTCTTTAGAAACTCCCCCATTAGGTACTATTGATATACTAAAAAACGAAGATAAAGACTTAATAGATTCATTATTTTAAAGAAAAAGTGATTAG
>JGI24708J26588_10002522_pt1 | contig 13801 bp, 14 predicted proteins | sample BioPla1DNA2_FD_26588 | JGI IMG/M metagenome (IMG submission 26588) | reverse complement strand
TTTCGGCGCAGATTCTTTTTGCATAATGACATAGTTTTTTCCATGTCCGCTTTCAGTAGAGAGGGGGCAATGGCGGAGCTATGCATATAGAGGTGAGACAAGCACGACGTGAGTAGGGTGAAAGGACCAAGACCACAAGATGTAGCATAGGAGTTATGAAAAATTAAGATGGTTAAACAACATATTGATCGGAGTAACTGCTCGAACTTTTCGATGAGTTGATGCCGTTGAAAAATTGATTTAATATATAATGAAAGCTGACGGAAGGGGGCCAAGCTATGAACTCAGAGATTATCATGTATCAGACAGAAGATGGTTTGACGAAAATAGAAACAACGTTTGATGGTGATACCGTATGGCTTTCATTAGATCAAATGGCTGAGTTGTTCCAACGAGATAGAAGTGTCATTGGTAAGCATATAAGAAATATTTTTAAAGAAGGCGAATTAGAGAAAGATTCAGTATGGGCAAAATTTGCCCATACTGCCTCAGATGGTAAAGAATATCAAGTGGACCATTACAACCTCGATGTAATCATATCTGTTGGTTATCGTGTAAAGTCATTACGCGGTACACAATTTCGTATTTGGGCAAATAAGATCTTAAAAGAGTATCTTAAAAAAGGATTTGCTATGAATGACGACCTTCTTAAAAACGCAGGAGGCGGCAACTACTTTCAAGAACTTCTTGAGCGTATTAGAGATATTCGATCAAGTGAGAAAATCTTTTACAGGCAAATACTTGATATTTATTCAACAAGTATTGTTATGATCCAAGAGCATCTGAATCCGTAGCGTTTTTCAAGATAGTACAAAATAAAATGCACTTTGCAGCGCATGGTCACACAGCTGCAGAAATTGTTTATTTACGAGCTGACGCAGATAAAGACTTTATGGGAATGACAGCCTTTGATGGAAAAAGTTTGAGAAAAGCCGATGCATCTATTGCAAAGAACTATTTACAGGAAGATGAAATTAAAATTTTGAATAGATTAGTCACCCCATATCTAGAGTTTGCTGAACTCCAAGCAATCAGGCAAAGGCCAATGTATATGAAAGATTGGATAGGAAAGTTAGATGACTTTATAAAAATGAGTGGAAGCGAGTTGTTGGACAACGCAGAAAAAATCAGTCATGAAGAAGCTAAAGTAAAAGCTGAATTAGAGTATGAGAAGTACAAAGAACGAAGCAAAGATCAATTAACGAGAGTCGAGAGAGACTTTATAGAGCATGTGAAGACTGCTCAGAAACAGCTTGAACAAGGTAAAGGAAAAAAGGTGGTAGATAAAAACTATCTACCACCGACGAAAACCTGTAATATCAAGGGTTTGGTAGAATAGTGGTCGAAGTGGTCGATAAAACCGCGAACTTTATGATTGGATGTATATATCGACGTGAGTATGGTGAAAGGATAAAAAGGCTGTAAACAAGTAATATCAAGGGTTTCAGAGGTCAGTGTTTAAGGTTGAATGTTACAGAAGCATTACACGTAGTTCATTCAATCAGAAGATAGAATTATGCAAGATGTAGTAGTGGAAGCAAATTAAAGCACTACATATAGAGAAGAAAAATAAGGTGCTAAATACATAAAAACATTCAGAAGGAGGATATCATGGCAAAGAAAGCAGTTAGAAAAGTGACAGCCAACAAAAAAATACTGTTGAATCAACTTGCTGAATTATTGTGCCAACTCCTACCACTATCTTCGAATGCTAAAAATACAATTACATTTAAATCAATATTTGCAGAAAGTCACATTGGAAAATATCTCGATGGATATAACGTCAAGGTCCAAGCAATCGAAAATGGATTTACAGAATTATATAGAAGACATGAGAGATTACCAAGAGCAATTATACGTAAAGTAATACCAGCAGCAATAAATTATAGATTTTATAAAAGAAAACCACTTACTAAAAGAGAAATTGAGAAGCTATCGGACATATTGTTTGAGCTAGATATTGATATGAGAGATGAGCTGGCTGAAATTGAAATCGATGAAACATTACCTCGTATAGAAGTGCCACCTAAACAATTAGAAGAGCATTTGAGAAATCATGATTTAGATCCAAATATTTCATCAGAACCCCTTCAACTTTTTAGTGATGGGCATTTCAATGAAGCAGTTAGAAAAGCAGCTGAAAGGCTAGAGGACTTTGTTCAAGACGTTTCTAATCTTGGGTCTTCAGGTAGAGAGCTAATGGCTAATGCATTCAGAGATGGAACATATATCAAAACTTCAAATATTCAACCTGAGAATCAACAAGGCTTTATAGAAGGATACAAGTTTTTAGCAATGGGGACAATGGCGTCGATACGAAATATTTTTAGTCATGGTGATGAAGAACGTCGAAGTCCAGAAGAATGCTTTGAGATGTTGCTATTCATAAACTGGCTTTTTAGAAGCATCAAAACATTCGAAGAGCAGCAAGAAGATTAACAAGAAATCAAGAAGGTGCTAAACACATAAAAGCACCTATATACAATAGATAGACTTTAAGCAAGAGAGGATGAGATTGAATGGCTGAGAATAAAACAAGCACTACTAATAATAAGATCTTGCTCGCCTCACCACACATGAGTGATGAAGGTTATGAAATGCAATATATACAAAAAGCATTCGATACAAACTGGGTAGCTCCACTAGGACCTAATGTAAATGAGTTTGAAAAAGAGTTAGCAGCTAAAGTAGGTTCAAAACACGGTGCAGCTTTAGTATCGGGAACAGCAGCTATTCATTTAGCCCTTAAAGCTGTAGGTGTTGGTGAGGGTGATATCGTTCTTTGCCAAAGTCTTACTTTCTCTGCTACTGCTAACCCTATTATATATCAGAATGCTACACCAGTATTTATAGACAGCGACTATGAAACTTGGAACATGGATCCAAAAGCATTAGAGGCAGCCTTCGAGAAGTATGGTGATAAGGTGAAGGCTGTTTTAGTTGTGCACTTATATGGCCTTTCTGCTGATATGGACAAGATCATGGAGATCTGTAGTAAGTATGATGTGACAGTGATTGAAGATGCAGCGGAGTCTTTAGGTGCTTATTATAAAGGAAAACATACTGGGACATTTGGTGAGTTTGGAGTCTTCTCGTTTAACGGAAACAAGATTATCACTACTTCTGGAGGTGGGATGCTTGTTTCTGATGATGAAGAGAAGATAAAGAAAGTTAGGTTCTGGTCCACTCAGTCTAGAGATGCAGCAAGGCACTACCAGCATAGCGAATTAGGGTTTAATTACCGTATGAGCAATGTCGTTGCTGGGATTGGTAGAGGCCAGCTTAAAGTATTAGATCAAAGAGTAGCTAAGAAGAAATATATTTTTGAGTTTTATAAGAGAGAACTGGGTCAATTAGATGGCGTGGAGTTTATGCCTATCAATGACTGGAATGAACCGAACTATTGGTTAAGTGTGATGACACTCAAGGGTTCAGTCAGACCTCTTGATGTGATGGAAGCATTAGAGAAAGAAAATATCGAATCAAGGCCTGTATGGAAGCCGATGCATATGCAGCCATTCTTTGCTGAGTATGATTATATTGGTTCAGATGTAAGCGAGAAGCTGTTTGAGAATGGTGTGTGCTTGCCATCTGATACGAAGATGACTGATGAGGATCTTGAAAGAATTTGTGGGATTATAAAGGGACTGTGGATTAAATAAGAAGTAGGTGCTAATTAGATGCAAAGTGAAGTTAAGGAAGAAGCTAAAGTGAATAAAGGCATATACAAAAGATTTCTCAAACGACCAATGGACTTCATTTTGTCTTTGATGGCGATTATTGTTTTAAGCCCTGTACTTTTAATCGTTGCGGTTCTTGTTAGGTTGAAGCTGGGTAGTCCGGTACTGTTTAAGCAGAAAAGACCAGGGCTTAATGAGAAGATATTTACTATGTATAAGTTCAGGACAATGACGGATGAGAAGGACGAGAATGGTGAGCTGCTTCCAGACTCAGTTAGGCTTACTAAGTTTGGTAGGATGCTACGATCTACAAGTCTAGATGAGCTGCCAGAGTTGTTCAATATTATCAAGGGTGATATGAGTATTGTTGGGCCGAGGCCGTTGCTCATTCAATATCTTGAACTTTACAATGAACATCAAAAGAGAAGACATGAAGTAAGACCTGGTCTTTCAGGACATGCTCAAGTCAATGGCCGTAATGCCATCAGCTGGGAAGATAAATTTAATCTTGATGTTGAGTACGTAGATAATGTTAGTTTCATAGGCGATTGGAAGATTATCTTTCTTACTATAAAGAAGGTATTTGTTAAGGAAGGTATTAGTTCAGATACATCGGTTACGATGGAGCCATTTAGAGGGTCAGTTAATCATTTGGATAACTAGAGCTTATTGCAATCATACATTTATTATTTCAGAGAGGAATGTACTGTTTATGAAAGACAAATTGATTATTATTGGTGCCAGTGGACATGGAAAAGTTGTCGCTGACATCGCAATAAAAATGAATAAGTGGCAAAGCATCGCATTCCTCGATGATGACGAGTCTATTAAGACCTCTATGGGGTTAGAAGTCATCGGTAAGACTGCTGATGCTTTTACTTATAAAGATGAAGCTGATTTCTTTGTCGCTATTGGAAGCAATGTTACAAGGGAGAAGATACAAGAGAAGTTGATCGAGGAAGGGTTAAATGTCGTTAGTTTAATTCATCCGAGTTCTGTTATTGGTACTGACCTTGAAATAGGTATCGGTACAGCTATTATGGCCGGAGTTGTTGTCAATGGCTCTACTAGAATCGGTAAGGGCTGTATCATCAACACAAGTTCTAGCTTAGATCATGACAATGTTATTGATGATTATGTGCATATTTCTCCTGGAGTTAGGACTGCAGGGAATGTAAGAGTTGGAAAGGGAAGCTGGATTGGAATTGGAAGTGTTGTAAGCAATAACGTGAACATCTGCAGTGATTGCAAATTGGGTGCAGGTGCTGTGGTGGTTAAGGATATTACTGAACCTGGGACGTATGTTGGGGTTCCGGTGAGGAGAGTAGATAGATGAGACAGAATGTCTGGATTTGGAATCATTATGCGACAAATATGTTTTTTGATCAAGCCGGTAGGCATTATTGGCTTGCAGAAAACCTAATAAAAGAAGGGTACAAGCCTACAATATTTTGTGCCTCTACTAACCACTTTTCAGACAATCATATTGATACTAAAGGACAAAAGTTTTCTACAGACTCTGTTAATGACATTCCATTTGTTTTTGTTAATACACCGGAGTATAAAGGGAATGGAAAAAAACGAGTGATGAATATGATTTCGTTTTATAGAGGCCTTTTTAAAACTGCGAGGATGTATGCTGAGTTAAATGGGAAGCCTGATGTGATTGTAGCTTCAAGTGTACATCCACTTACATTAGTTGCAGGCATTAAAATCGCTAAGAAGTTTCACATCCCTTGTATATGTGAAGTAAGAGATTTATGGCCTGAGAGTATTGTGGCTTATGGCTCATTAAAGAGGAATAGTATGATAGCTAAGTTATTATACCAAGGTGAAAAATGGATTTATAAAAAGGCAGATTCAGTAATCATGACTTGGGAAGGTGGTCGTCAATATATTAGCAATCAAGGTTGGGGTGAACAGGTTGATTTAAGTAAAGTTAAACACATAAGTAATGGAGTGATAATCGATTCTTTTGATAGGAATTCCAAGGAAAACAAGATTGACGATGATGACTTGAATGACAAAAATTATAAGAATTTAGTATATGCTGGCTCGATCAGAAAGGTTAATAATTTAGGACTTTTANTAGACGCAGCAAAATTAGTTCAAGATAAAAATCAACAGATTAGATTTTTAATTTATGGATCTGGCGATGAAAAAGAAATGCTCGAGAAAAGATGCAAAGAGGAGAAAATAAATAATGTAGTTTTTAAAGGTAGGGTCGAGAAGAAGATGATTCCTTCAATTTTAAAAAAATCTTATGCAAATATCTTGCACAACTCGAGTACTTCACTCGATAAATACGGACAAAGCCAGAATAAATTTTTCGAATATCTGGCTGCTGGTAGGTGTGTACTACAAACTTATACAACTGGTTATAGTGTTCTTGAAAAATTCAATTGTGGCTTGAGTGCTGTTAAGCAGCACCCTGAAGAAATTGCAGAAATTATACTCGAAGCATGTAAAGATAATGAAAAAGCTGAACAAATGGGTGAGAACGCAAGAATGGCCTCTTACGAATTTGATTTTACAAAGTTGACGAATAAACTAATTGAAGTTATTGAAAATGTATAAATAAGGAGCGTATATCATTATGAAATTGTATGACAAAATTGTAGAAAAGAAAGAAAAAATCTCAGTAGTAGGTCTTGGTTATGTTGGTATGCCTATAGCAGTAGCATTTGCTAAGAAAGTCGATGTAATAGGATTTGATCTCAATAATAAGAAAATCGATTTATATAAATCTGGAATTGACCCAACTAATGAAGTTGGTGATGATGAGATAAAGAAAACTACTGTTGAATTCACAGCAGATGAAACTAAGCTTAAAGAGGCTAAATTTCATATTGTAGCTGTACCGACACCAATAAACTCTGATAAAACGCCAGATCTTTCGCCAGTAGAAGGTGCAAGTAGAATTGTTGGTCGAAATTTGACTAAAGGCTCTATTGTGGTTTATGAGTCAACAGTATACCCAGGAGTAACTGAAGATATTTGCGTTCCTATATTAGAACACGAATCAGGATTAAAATGTGGCGTAGATTTTAAAATTGGATATTCACCAGAAAGAATTAACCCAGGGGATAAAGTACATAGACTTGAGAATATTATTAAAATTGTCTCTGGCATGGATCAAGAGAGCCTCGATGAAATTGCTAAAGTTTATGAATTGGTGATTGAGGTTGGTGTTCATAGAGCAGGTTCTATTAAGGTAGCAGAAGCAGCTAAAGTAGTTGAAAATAGTCAACGTGACATAAATATTGCGTTCATGAATGAACTTGCCATGGTTTTCGATAGAATGGGAATAGATACTAAAGAAGTTATTGAAGCTATGAATACAAAATGGAATGCTTTGGGCTTCACACCAGGTCTTGTTGGAGGTCATTGTATAGGAGTAGACCCTTATTATTTTGTATATGAAGCAGAGAAGTTAGGTTATCATAGTCAAATCATTCTATCTGCCAGAAAAATTAATGATGGTATGGGTAAGTTTGTAGCTGATGCGATAATAAAAAAGCTTATCTTGGCAAATAAAGTAGTAAGACAAGCTAAGGTTGTTATTTTAGGAATAACATTTAAAGAAAATACTCCAGATACAAGAAACTCTAAGGTTGTAGATATTATTGATAGTCTTAGGGAATATGGTATTGAGCCTATTGTGGTCGATCCAGAAGCGGACGCTGATGAGGCTAAGCATGAATATGGTATTGAATTGACTGATATCAAAGAAGTGGAGAATGCGGATTGTCTTGTTTTAGCAGTAGCTCATGATACTTTCAAACAGATGAGTTGGAATGACATAGATGCATTATACGGAGATTTTGATAGTAAAGAAAGAGTACTTATAGATGTTAAGAGCATTCTAGACAGAAGAGAGATTGAAGAAAAAGGATATAGTTACTGGAGATTATAATTAGGAAGGCAGAGGGTCGGGCATGAAAATACTTCATATAAACTCATACTATAGTGGTAGTAAGTTTTATAAAAATCTTTATGATTATCAAGTAAATAACGGGCTTGACATTAGTGTCTTTGTTCCAGTTGCCACATCTATCAACAACCATAAAGACTTTGGTACCTACACAACTATAGCCAAGAATCATAATAAATTTGATAGATTTGTTTTTCATGTTAAACATAGAAAAATATTCAAGAATATCGTTGAAGAAGTTGATTTTAATAAGCATGACTGTATGCATGCTCATTCTCTATTTTCCAATGGGTACATTGCAATGAAGTTAAAAGAAACATACGGGTTGCCGTATGTTGTTGCAGTGAGGGACACGGATATTAATGTATTTTTCAAAAAATGTATCATTTGCGAAAGCTAGGGAATGAGATACTTCAAGAAGCTGATAAAGTCATTTTTTTATCAGAAACATATAAGGACAAATTAATAAATAGATTTGTAAAACCTAAGAACAGAGAATTAATATCTGCTAAGTCATATGTGATTCCAAGTGGTATAGACGAGTTTTGGTTAAACAATGTTAATTCTGTTAAACAGTTGAATTCAGATAAAGTAATCAAATTATTACAGGTTGGAGAGATTAGCAAAAGAAAAAATATCTTAACTACAGTAAAATCTATAGAATTACTTAAAAAAAATGGCTATGATGTCCAATTTACTGTAGTAGGAAAAATTGTAGATAATGATATTTATGAGAGTATTAAAAAACTCGATTTCATAAAATACATATCTCCAAAGCCCCAAAATGATCTTCTAGAGATTTATAGGGAGAATGATATATTTGTGATGCCTTCTATAACTGAGACATTTGGGTTAGTGTATCCTGAAGCTATGAGTCAAGGGTTACCGTTAATTTATACACGGGGACAAGGTTTTGATGGTCAATTAGAAGATGGAAAAGTCGGTTATAGTGTCGATTGCGATAATCCTGAACAAATTGCAGAAAGAATAGTGGATATTACTAAAGAATATAACCAGCTATCATCCAACAGCATAGCGAATTGCAATAGATTCTCGTGGAATAACATAATTGATTCCTATGAGAAAATATATAAAGTTAATAAAGGTGATTGAGATGAAAGTGTTAATAATTGCAAGAGGATACCCAACCGTGAAATATAAAATGAATGGGATATTTGAGTTTGATCAAGCAAGAGCGCTTACAAAAATGGGTGTGGATGTAGTATATGCTGCAATTGATATGCGATCATTTCGCCGATGGAGAAAATGGGGGATTGAGAAAAAGATTATTGAAGGCGTAAAAGTATATGCAATTAATATTCCTTGTGGGCGGATACCTAAAAGAATATTATACGGTGTTGGTTTAAGTGGGCTTAAATATTTGTATTCAAAGATAGTTAAGGAACAAGGAGAGCCTGACGTTATACATTCACACTTTGCTGCAATAAATTACATTGCCGGGAAATTTAAAAGCTCGATTGGGATTCCAGTGGTTATGACAGAACATTTATCAGCTATGATGAATTCAGATATTGATACTTTACTATTTGATATTGCTGGTTCTGCATATAGTAATGCGGATAGATTGATAACTGTAAGTCCCGAATTAAAATCTATTATAGAGAAAAGATTTAATATAGAAGCTGAATATATTCCCAATATTGTTGATACTACATTATTTAGATTTGAACCACAGAATTTAATTAATGATAGCACGTTTAAATTTATATCTATTGGTGGATTAATCGAAAGGAAGAGAATGGATCTTACCATTGAATCATTTATAAAGGTTTTCAAGAATAATGATAAAGTTTCCTTAACGATTTTTGGTGAAGGTCCAGAACGCCCTAAATTAGAAGAATTAATAAAAGAAAACAAAATGGAAGAACGAATTACACTAATGGGAATGCAATCCAGAAAAGATATTTCTGAATATTTAAAAGAAAGTGATTGCTTTGTATTAGCATCTCAGGCAGAAACATTTGGTGTTGTATATATTGAGGCTTTAGCGTGTGGTGTCCCAGTAATAGGTACTAAGTGTGGCGGACCCGAAAGTTTTGTAGATAAGAATAATGGTATATTGATTCCCACGAATAAACAAGAGGCACTAGAAGAAGCTATGATATATATGTATCAGAATATTGATAAATATCAAAGGGAAAATATTTCGTCTCAAACTAACGAATTGTTTTCAGAAGAAATAGTAGCCAATAAAATTATGGGAATTTACAGAAGTGTCACAACAAACCAGAAAAGGAATTGAATATATGAGAAAAATTGTATATTTAACTATAATTTCATCTATGGTCGGAGCAGGCACGATATCAGTGAGTGTGGGTGGATTCCAACTATCGTTGTTTAGAAGCTTAGTAATATTATTAGCATTAGTCTCATTAGCAGACATATTAATTAATAATAAAAAAATAAGAATAAAAATAAAAGAACACAATAATTATTCGATCAAATATATGTTTATTTGGTTAGCATATGCTTTCTTTTCACTGGCTTGGGTCAAAGATTATATTGGCTGGCTTAAAGCTATTTTTTTTATTGGTATTGGACTGTTAAGTGTTTTGATTTTCAAAAAATACTTTCGTAATAAAGTTGATATCCTTAATTCAATGCGTGTTATTTTTCCAATAATATTATTACACAATTTACTGGGATGGTATGAAATTCTTACCGGAAATTATTTGTTTTTAGCAGACCAAAGAATAGCAAGGTACGTTAGATTTAGTCATCCAGTATCAACTTTTGGAAACACAAATGATTATGCCGTTTTTTTAGTATTCGCAGTTTTTATTTTATATATTTGTTTTATGAACTCAAATAAAATGCTAATTAAAACTTTATATATTATAACTATCGTATCGTCGACAGTATTAGTGTTTTTTACTTCTTCAAGAGCTGCTTTATTAGGACTAATTTTAGGTGCGTTGATTTTAGTATTTTATTCTGTGCAGAGAAAACAAACTAGAAAAGTTATTTTATTACTACTAACGTTTTTATTTATAACGGTTATAATTAACTCGAGTATAATTTATGATTTATTGTTTAATTTAGAGAACGTATTAGATTTTGATTTTACAGAGCAAAAAGGTTCAGAATTTGTAAGAATTAATTTGATAAAAAACGGATTTCAATTTCTAAGCACTACATTTGGATTTGGTACAGGAGCTGGAAACATTGAGTACTGGATGGAAAATTACGCGTCTTATTACATTGCAGGAGTATATAATATACACAACTGGTGGATGGAAATACTTGTAGGATATGGAGTTATAATTTTTTTATTGTATCTAGCGTTCTATGTCAAGTTAATCATGAGTATGAAAATGAAGTTCAAAATTGCAAAAAATAGAACAGATATAACTATTTCGTTAGGAATATTATGCATTCTAATTGGATATGTGATAGCTTCCGTAAGTTCGAGTTCTAATATGACCGCTGAGTGGCTTTGGGTCTTTTGGGCTATAGTTATTACATATCAAGGAATTCCAGTAGATAACAAATATAGGAAGTGATATTTATATGAAGATACTAATAGTTTCACCATACTATCCACCAGATTCATCAGTTGCAGTAGTTCGCATGGCAAGCTTATCAAGGCATTTAGTTACAAATGGACATGAGGTTTCAGTCATAAGAAATAGAATTGAAAAAGGGAAAGATTTTTCAACTCAACTTAAAATACCATCTGGTGTTAATACTTATCAAGTTGAATCAAGTGTAGACGGGTCATACTTTAAGAGGTTTCATAAAGATTATAAAAACTATAGAAATAAGATTGACGGTATACTATCTAACGAAAGTTTCGATGTTGTATTAATTAGTGTTGGTCCATTTAACACTTTACCTCTATGCAAATATATTAAAAATAAATTTAAGGTTAAGTGCATTATTGATTTCAGAGATTTATGGGCACTGGATATTCGTGATATTAGAGATTTTTTCAAAATAAAAAAACTCTTTGCTAGAGTAATCTCGTATAGTATAGAAAGATCAGCAATTAAATATGCTGATAAAATTATCACTGTGACTGAAGGTTGGAAGAACAGAATGATGAAATTCTATCCATTATATAGGTCTAAATTTTATTTAGTCTATAATGGATATGATGACATACTGTTAAGTGATGTTGAAGCAAATGAAAATATTGATTATAGCAAAAATATATTAGGTGTATTTGGCAAATTATCATATTATTCAAGGGAGTATGCGAATAAGTTTTTTAAATCAGTTAATGAATTGAGAAAAGAATATGATCTTGAAATTTTACAAGTTGGTACTTTGGAAAAAGATACTACGAATATTATGGATTCGACAAACTATCCTAAAGAAAAATTTCATTCTACTGGATTTATAAACTATAAGGACGGAATGCGTCTGCTAAGTAATGTGAGGGTTTGTATATTGATTGATATAAGAAAAGCGGGGTTAGGGACAAAAATATACGACTACATATACTTAAATAAACCTATTATATATATAGGAAAAAAGAATACGGACCTCGCGGATTTTATCAATAGCTTTGAAAACGGTTATGTATGTGATACAGAAATGGAAATATCTAGAGCAATAGATAAAATTTTAAGAAATAATATTTATAAGTTAGGTAATGCTGTCGATCATAAACAATTCGCTAGAAGCGTTCAGAATACTGAATTTTTGTCAATAATAAAAAATTAGTTAAAAATTAAGAGCTATAAATAGAATAGGAGTGAGAGAATGGATAAGAAGTATATTTTGATAACTGGTGGAGATCTATATAATAAAGGCGCGCAGTCAATGCTATTTGTGACGATTGATGAGTTAAGTTCGAGATTTCCAAACCATAAAATTGTTGTTTTATCATCCAGAGATTACAATCGTAGTGCAGAAGAACTTAGTCAATATAATTTCACTATATTACCTGATATGATGAAGATTCGGTTTTATTTGGCTGGTGGATTATATAAATTAATTTCCATGATCAGAGGCATTGATAAAGATAAAATGAAAAACTTAGAAAATATCTTTATAAAATCAGAGTATGTTGTGGATATAAGTGGATATGCATTAGGTTCAAATTGGGGTTTCTGGCACTCGCTTTTTTATCTTATTAAAATAAAAACTGCGAAAAAATATAATATAAAGGCCTATATTTTACCACAATCATTTGGCCCTTTTAATTACAGGGGAGTTCAAAATATCATTATAAAATACTTCATGAAAAGATATTTGAAATATCCTAGTGTAATATATACACGTGAGAAGGAGGGGTATGATTTATTGGAGAAAAATTTCAGATTAAGCAATATTAAAATGTCAACAGATTTAGTTCTGATGAATAAGAGCATAGATACTAAAAAAATATATAGAAAAAATATTCCAAATAAAATGAGTGTTCATGAAATCGCTCCAAACAGCATTGCAATCGTACCAAATGTGAAAAGTTTTAAGTTTGGAAACAATGAGAATGTTTTAAAACTTTATGAGTATGCAATAAATACATTGTTGAGTAAAAATAAAAAAATATACTTGATCAGGCATTCATTTGAAGATTTAGAGGCGTGTCAAGCGATTAAGGAAAAATTCAAGATGAATCAAAACGTAGTACTTTTAAGTGATGATATTAGTTGCATTGAGTTTGATGATATGATATCTAAGTTTGAGTTTGCTTTGGCATCAAGATATCATTCAATAATTCATGCATATAAGAATGGAACGCCGTGTATTGCAATTGGATGGGCTACAAAATACAAGGAATTACTAAATAAATTTGATCAAAATAAATATATTTTTGATGTTAGAAAGCCGATTGATATGAATGAGTTTGGAGAGGCGCTAAATAATATTTCTAGTAATTTCAATAAGGAATCTAAGTTGATTCTTGATAAGTTAAAAGAAATTCAGAAGAATGATATTTTTGACAGCATAATATGATTATCAGCATCTAACATAATTTTGATTTGAATATCAAATAATCATTTATAACATATGCAAACTGAAGCTAAATGATGTATAAAAGGCTTATAGCCATGTCTTTGACTTGTATATATACACATGCATCAATTAATTTTAAACAAAATCCTAGTATAAAGGAAATTTATTATGAGAACTATTAATTCAATGAAAAATGCAGCAACGGGAGTAGGCGGACAGTCACTCACAATAATATTACAGTTTATTAGCCGAACTGTTTTTA
>JGI24708J26588_10002518_pt1 | contig 13811 bp, 11 predicted proteins | sample BioPla1DNA2_FD_26588 | JGI IMG/M metagenome (IMG submission 26588) | reverse complement strand
CTAAGTAGCTTATTTACAAAGTCCTTGTTATCTTCGGTTACCTGATCACCGTGGCTAATTAATGAGATCCCCGCATTCACTTCCGATGTAAGACTCGGCATCAACCTGGAAATCTGCGCCTCGACAAACTTTTCCATACTAGCGATGGTTACTACGCCAACACTGGATACAATATGTTTATCAGCGGTCATCTCATCTTTAATCTCTTCTAAAACCGGTTTAAAATCATTCGGTTTTACACAGATAAAGATAACATCACTTTCACGCACTACAACTCTATTATCATCGGCGATTTTCAACTTCGGCCAATTTACATGTAAACTCTCTATCTTTGACTTGGTTCTGGTAGAAACAATGGTCTGTTCCGGTTTAATAACTCCGGTTTTTAAAAAACCATTAATAAGCATACTGCCCATACTACCATAACCAATCAAACCAATCGTTTTCATTTAGTCTACCTCCAAAATTTATTCAATTAAGGTGTTAATCTATTTCTATCCCGTGGGAAGAGACATGCTTCTCGCACATTACTCAATCCGAGAATTTGTGCAGTTAAACGTTCCAAACCAATGGCCAGTCCACCATGGGGAGGCATACCATGGGCAAAGTTATCAAGATAAGAAATAAAGTCTTCCGGATTTAGACCTTTCTTGCGCATGTTTTCAGCCAAGAGATCATAGGTGTGAATTCGCTGACCGCCGGTGGTTATTTCTAACCCTCTAAACAATAGATCAAAACTACCGGTTAAGTCTTCTCCCTTGGGCATAGTATACATTGGTCTTTTTGACATGGGGTAATCGATAACGAAAACGAATTCGCTACCTTGCTTTTCTAAAAAGTACTTACTTAAAAGCCTTTCACCTTCAGGATCTAAGTCAGGTTGGTAATGTTTCTTACCATATTCTTTCTCTAAAAGTTCAATTGCTTCAAGAAGAGGAATTCTTGGAATATCAGGCACTTCAGGTAAAGTAACGCCAAGTAGAGCCAATTCTTTTGAGCATTTTTCATTGACGTATTCAAACATATGAGATAAAAGCCTATTTTGTAAATCCATGACCTCATGTTCATTTTCAATAAAGCCCATCTCTAAATCTAAGCTTACATATTCATTTAAATGTCGGGAAGTATCGTGTTTCTCAGCTCTATAAACATGCCCCACTTCATACACCCGCTCATAACCTGCACCTACCATCATCTGTTTATAAAACTGAGGGCTCTGCGCGAGGTATGCTTTTTCTTCGAAGTATTCCACAGCAAAAAGCTCCGTACCGCCTTCTGTCCCACCACTGACGATTTTGGGCGTGAATACTTGAGTAAAATCTTGTCCATTCAGAAATTCTTGGAAACCATGAACCAACGCACTTTGGATCTTAAAAATAGGATTAATTTTGCCGTGTCGCAGACTCAATACGCGATGATCTAAGGCAGTATCTAAGGCCACATTGAGCTTGGGTACATTGATATTAATAGGTAAATTATCAGCCGGGTTAATAATCTCAATTCCACTGGCGGCAACCTCAAACCCACCCGGAGCCCTCGGTTCGGTTGCAACAACACCATGAAGCTCAATAATACTTTCCGTTGTAAGATGGATGTCTTCTAAAAGCTCAGGGCTTAATGAAATTTGAATTTGACCGGTGCGATCCCTAAGTAAAATGAAATTCACATTACTCAGTCTTCTGATTCTAAAGGCCCAGCCTTGCATTTTCACTTCTTGTCCAACATATTTACTTAAATCCCTAACTAAAATTCTCTCCAATTACTTTCTCTCCTTAAAATAAAAATACCCCTCGCCGTAAAGGCTAGGGGCGTAATAAACGCGTTGCCACCCTAGTTAACTTTGCTTATAAAAAAATCTCCTCCCCAATGGGACGAGATCCGTGGTGCCACCCAAATTTAAACCCTAAGCAAGAGTTATCTCTAGTCCAAATAACGGTGGAAACCGGCATACCCTTTATCAGGTAGCGACTCCGAGGTGTTCTTTCCATGAGAGATTTTCACCGGGCTCACACCATCCCCGGCTCGCTATTGAAAATACTACAAATGTACTTCTTCTCTTCATAGTCTTTATTCTTGTAATTAGTTTCTATTAAAGCAGAAAAAATTAACACTGTCAAGGATGTTTACTGTTATTCGTAAAATCATTCCAATTAACTAACATTAACATACCTTATCCAACTTTTTTAGCTCTATGACCGGGGCTAATTAATGATGCACCTGTTGCAGTGGCATACTCCGCATGATCAGGTATGTGAAAGTTGATTCCGAAAAGGTCAGTTAACCCTTGAAAGATTTGTGAAGTTTGGGGAACAGTTGCTAAATTACCCGTTAAAACCACATCCTTAGCCTGTTCATTTCTAGAAGCAAAAACGGCCATCATGCCAATGGTTTGAAAAACAAGATTAATAATACCCAGTGCCACATCTGCGTTTGTAGCCAAATCTAGCATCTTTCCAAAATTAGATGCGGTAGTTTCTTTGGTTAGTCCCGCTGGNCCATCCCGTGTTATATCTGCAATTGTAAGATCAATATGAGTAAGATCGCCATCCTTGGCCATTTCAATTATATCATTGAAATTACGGATATTAAGCATGCGATTAGCCAATCCTACAAGTGTTCCACCGCCAACACCGGTGCCACCCATGTGATATGCTTCCTCACCATCAGCCATGACGTATGCAGTACCCGTTCCCATACTAACNATTACTGCCCTTTCCAAATCACTTAAGAATAATCCTCCAAGACCGATNGCAACAAATTCATCAACTTTATATGTGGGAATGGAAAAAATTCTTTCATTAATAAAAGTGGATCCCACCCCGGTCACCATGATGCGATCTATGTTAGATAGCTGCAATTTATTTTCAGTGAGAAATTTTCCGAAAGCACCATAAATTGACGAAACAGGATCAGTGGCCTTCACTAACAAAGGGCTAAATAGCTTTCCCCCATCAATTCCCACTATTTTTGTGGTAGTACCGCCAATATCAATGCCCACAGTTTTGCCCATTTTAAACAACCTTTCCCGAACTTTCTTTAAAATTGCCGGTTTTAAAAAACGCTAAAACGACGGGTATGACAACTAGACCCGTAATTATCCCCTCTGCAATAGCATTAGTTGTAAGCACACTCAAAAGAATAACCTTAAAAGGGGCTCCAAGTTCCTCTACNATTTTTTGGGCATAGACCAGGTATAGCATTAAAAACACTAAGACAGTATTTGTTAAGCTTCCGCTTATGCCCCCTAGCAACAGGCTAACACTTTCACCGGTCTTTAGCTTTCTTAAAACGGTGCTTAACGCATTATAAACATAAAAAGCCACAACCCCAATAAACATACGAGGCAATACTGAAACCAACGGATTTATAAATAGTGGATCGAGTACAGTTGCAGGACGAGTAAGAGCGTGCAACAAACTAACAAGCCCTAAAAGCGTGCCCATTATTAGTCCCGCAACAGGTCCTAAAACAATTCCCGTTATTACTGTGGGAATGTGTGTAATTGTTGCGCTGATTGACCCTACCGGAACGGCCCCTAAAGGCGTAAGATCTAAAATAATTGTAATGCCCAGCATTAATCCGAGCAAAGTTAAGCTCCTTGCGTTTCTTAAAAGATTTTTCATTTCCATTCCCCATTTCCGTTTATCAAGAACTTTATGACCGGTCAATTACTTTTTGCTTTTCTTTTTATCGTCTAAATTAGTGATAATTGTACCGCCGAAGGATGGATTATTTGTGTTTCTAATATTGATTGGTATATTACACTGCATAACCGGATCTATGGCATCCAANTGNTAAATTTGATCGCCGCTTAGACTAATCTTTAAAAAATCACCGTAGCTCAACTCATCGATGGGTTTTGCCTCAGGGTTTTCACGGGGATCTTCACTCATAACTCCGTCCACATCTGTCCAGTTTTCGTAGACTTGGGCCCTCATGGCACTGGCAACAATTGAACCTGTAATATCGGAGCCACCGCGATCAAAACACTTAATGTTTCCTTCATGGTCGCAACCGTAAAATCCGGGAATTACAAACTTCTTGCCATCAACAATTTGCTCTTTAATTTTCTCAGTTGACCTCTTGTAGTCAATTTTTCCTTTTTGATCGAAGAAAATTATATCCTTGGCATCTAAAAATTCAAAATCTAGATATTCTGCCATAATTAAAGCCGACAAGTACTCACCCCTACTTAATAGATAATCCAGCTGTAGAGGTTTTTCCATTTCAGTAAACACTTTTTCCATTTTGTCTAAAATATCTTTTTTAAGATCCAAATCGTCCACAATAGTATAATAGCGTTCCTTGATGTTCTTTAGTAACTCATCTTTTTGTCCGTCATTGGCTTCATGAAAAGAAATTAAGAGATCCGTTACCTTTTCATCGCCGTCAAAGCGTTTTCCCGGAGCGGAAACAACAATTAAATTGCGATTTTCATCGCTTAAAATGATCTCTCTTACCTTTTTGAACTGTTTGCTGTCACTTAGCGAACTGCCGCCGAATTTGATCGTCTTCTTACCTTCCAGTTTGCCAAGATCGTAAGGTGTTTCTTGATAAACACAGTAGTTAAGCCAATTGGTGAAGAGAAGGTTGCCATATGATCTCCACCTCATGACAATTCCGTCTTCTTCATTATCATTTCTAAAGTAGTTTTGGGGCTTATTTGGATTTAGGCCTATATTCAGATCCCTGATGTATTCTTTATAAAGGGTATCACGACTNTATTCTCCGTGACCTGTGACAAAAACAAAGCGATGATCTGAACTTGCGATAATATTAGGTCCGCTGTCCGGATGTGTGCTAATGATTTGTAGATCCTTGATCTCCCTTACATCCTCTTCTCGCGTATGTGAGTATCTTGATTGGGGGAAATAATANACATCATCAAAACCCTTGGTTAACGGGCTATTTCCCATGAGTTCGTACTCAAATACTCCGAATATCTTTTCATTTAGGGTATATTTAGGAATATCATAATAATAATATAAGCCTGCTTGGGCAGCCCAACAAATGAACATTGTTGAGTACACGTTCGTACGGGCAAACTCAAAGATCTCCTCCAACTCTTTCCAATACAAAACTTCTTCAAATTCAAGTTTTTCAACCGGTGCTCCGGTGATGATCATTCCATCATATTTATCGTTTTTTATTTGGGAAAAGTCTTTATAAAATTTTTCAAGATATTTTTCTTCAGTATGCTTCGATTTATAACTTTCCGTTCTAACCAGATCAATATTAATCTGTAAAGGAGTATTGGAAAGAACTCGAAATAGTTGGATCTCAGTTTCTTCTTTATTGGGCATAAGATTAACTATCGCCAGCTTAATAGGCCTAATATCTTGAGTAGAGGCCCGCTCTTTGCCCATGATAAAAACATTTTCCTCTTGTAAGATTTTCTTCGCGGGTAAATGTTCTTCAACTATTAAGGGCATCTTGTTGGCTCCTTTCCAGTGCCCTAGCCAAGTCTTCATAAATTTCCTCTGCTTTTTCAATCCCCACCGAGAGACGAATCATATTATCCGTGATTCCACCTTCGGTTTTTGCTTCTTCAGGCAACTGCCTGTGGGTAGCACTTGCGGGGTGAAGCACATGGGTTCTGATATCACCCACATGGACAACTAGACTGGCTAATTCAAGGNCATTAATAAACTTTTTGCCTTCTTCAATTCCACCTTTAATCCCAAAGGTGATGACTCCACCTGCACCATTACTTAAATATTTTTCACTCAGAGCATAGTCGGGACTTGATTTTAGTCTTGGGTAACTTACCCACTCCACGTTAGAATTTTGCTCTAGCCACTGCGCTATTTTCAAAGCATTTTCAGAATGTCTCTCCATCCTAACAGCTAATGTTTCGGCACCTAAATTCGTCAAAAATGCATTGAAAGGGCTCATGGTCGTTCCCAAATCCCTCAGAAATACAACTCTTGCCCTAGTAATATAGGCGGCATCTCCAAAGGTCTTTGTATAACTAAGCCCATGGTAATTCGGATCCGGCTCGGTTAAACACGGAAATTTACCGTTAGTCCAATCAAACTTTCCGCTATCTACTATTATTCCTCCCACGCTTGTGGCATGACCATCTAGGTACTTGGTAGTGGAGTGAATTACTATATCAGCTCCAAAATCAAAAGGTCTGCAAAGGTAAGGTGTGGGGAAAGTATTATCAACTATTAAAGGAATACCGTGTTTATGAGCTAAATCAGCTATTTTTTCTATATCCATCACTTTTAAAGTGGGATTACCTATGCTTTCNCCAAAAAGCAATTTTGTATTTGGCCTAATGGCTTTTTCTATTTCGCTTATATCCGCTGAAAAGTCTGCTAAAGTTACTTCTATACCCATTTGCTTTAATGTCGAAGTAAACATGGTAAAAGTGCCGCCATAAAGATTTTTATCAGCTACAAAGTGTTCTCCGTTTTTACAAATTGTTAAGATAGCCAGTAAACTAGCTGCCTGACCTGAAGAGGTGGTTAAGGCTCCGACTCCACCTTCAAGTGCCGTAATTTTTCTTTCCAAAACTTCTAAAGTGGGGTTAGATATGCGACTATACATATGGCCTTCTCGTGCAAGATCAAAAAGTTCGGCCACTTCTTCCGCGTCGTTGTATTGAAAAGTTGTAGATTGATGAATGGGTGTGATTCTTGGTTCACCACTTTTGGGTTCGTAACCGGCTTGAACACAAAGCGTTTCTATTGAATAGTTTTTCATTATTAGACCTCCAGCCATGTTCTACTTAAAATAAAGACCTCTTCCCGAAAGAAGAGGTGCATCTAAACAAAAAATGCCCCTTCTCTCATCTTTCTGGAAACCTCCAGCAGGAATTGGCACCTTGTAGGTTAATCGAATTATTATCCACCGGTTGCCGGGCTTCATGGGGCCAGTCCCTCCACCTCTCTTGATAAGAGTAGCAACGATTATTTAATTGAATTTATCATAAGGTAGTAACGAGCATTTGTCAAGCATGAAATAGGTTTTTATGGAAATTAGCTCTCCCGCCATTCACAAAAAATACAGCGATCATGTTCGGCAAAAGAGTGTCCGATTTTTTTCAAAAGCTTAAGGAAAATATCTTGTTCTTCTTCGTCGAGAGCTGATAAAAGCTCATTATCCCAACTCCGCATTAAGTCAAAGAGATCATCCTTCACTTCCATGGCTCGCTCCGTTAAGAAAACACGATAAGCCCGCCCATCATCGGGATCTTGCTTACGAACAACATAACCAACTTCCTCTAACTTTTTTATTGCCCTTGTCGTATTTGCTCCGTCAATATTCAAAAATGTTGATAAATCTTCTTGCCTAACGCCATCCGAATAGTACAGTTCTAATAAAAACATGATTTGACCGCTACCAATATTAAACTTTTTCAAACCTTGGGTTGCATGGCGCAGCGACAAACGATGAAGCACAGAGAACCAACGACCCAAGTATTCATCGGGACACTTTTTCAAGGGAATACCCCCTTTTGTTAATCTACACAATCATTATATCATATAAGGCTACTCATATCTAAACCCATAAAGGTCCATGCAGTGGCGAAAATGCATCTTAAGATCTTGGATTGCTCCATCTCCCAAAAGGGCTTCCCCATCGTATTTATAGAGCAGAAGGAAAATAGGAGCATAAAACTGCACCGCCATTGATTTAACATCACCCGGGGGGAACTTCCCATTATTGATTAACTTCTGTAATACTTTCACCAGCGTATCTAAAACATCGTCAATGTAGATCTTTTAAACAATATTCCTAGTTCGCGATGGGCATATTGCTCGATTGTAAGGAGGCGTCTAAATTTAGCTAAATAATCATCTTTGAAACCAATAGTGAAAATATATAAACAAAGCTCTAAAAAATCATTGACATCAATATTATCATATAGACTCGAAACCGAGCCGTCTAGTTGCGAAATCTGTAGTCTTTGCATAATCTGTTCATAGCGTGCCGAGGCTTGTTCAACAATACTATCTAATATATCACGTTTGTTTTTAAAATGATTATATACTGAACTTTCACGAATGCCTACAGCAGAAGCTATTTGCCTAATGGTCACGGCTTCATATCCATATGCAGAAAAAAGAGATAGGGCTTCGCAAAGAATCTTCTCCCAAGTGCTCAATACACCCTCCCACTAAACGAACAGTTGTTAGTTACATCGTAACTAACAACCATTCGCCTGTCAAGAATCGTATGGTTTTTACGAACTTGATCACCCCACTGCTCCTGATATTAACGGCTCTTTCTCCTTGCGTATGGCTCGGCGAGCATAGAAGAATAACCCGACCTGACCACTACCTGCTAACGCCCACGTTACCGGATAACATAAGAAGAGTACAAAAGGTGTGGGGAACCATGCAAAGATGGTTACCAGCCAAACTATGCGCATAATGCATGTACCTACTAAGGTTACTAACATGGGGGAAATTGAAAAGCCCATCGCCCTCGTTAAACCTGGGAAGACATTCATGGCGCCGCAAGTAAAATATATTGAAAGCATTATTTTCAAACGAATCATTCCAAGATCAATAACTTCCGGACTTGTGGTATAAAAACCAATTAGACTAGGGCCAAAAAACAGAATTAGACTACCCAATGCAATCCAAGTGCCAAAGATCAAAAATCCCGATACTTTAGCCACCTGATCAATGCGATCATAGTCTTTNGCACCCATACTCTGCCCTGTAAAAGTGATTGCCGCGTTGTAGTAAGCGTTCATGGTTGTACCAATCAAGCCCTCCACATTACCTGCGGCGGCGTTAGCAGCAACCATCACAGAGCCAAATGAGTTGACCGCGGATTGTATTAACACATTAGATATGGAAAATAACGTGCTTTGGATACCGGCGGGAATGCCAATACGCATTATTTCTTTTAATTTTTCCCTATTAATGCGAAGCATTCTCCAATTAAAACGTAATACCCCTTCGTGTTTGCTCAAGGATAGTAAAATTAGAATCATTGCGAGATATTGAGAAATAACGGTTGCCCATGCCACACCGGCCACATCCATGTTTAGTATAATTATAAAAAACATATTCAAAAACACATTAACAATGCCCGAAACTGTTAGAAAATACATAGGTCTTTTACTGTCTCCAACTGCTCGAAGAATTGCTGCACCAAAATTATAGACCATACTCGCAGGGACACCCAGGAAAAAGATCTTCATATATAGTGTCGACTGCTTAATAATATCCGCGGGAGTCCCCATCATTTTTAGTAGTGGTTCACTAAGAACAAATCCTACTAATGAGACAACCAAGCCCCCTATTCCGCTTATGGCAATTGAAGTATGAACAGACTGACGGATGTCCTCAACTTTCTTAGCCCCATAGTCTTGGGCAACCACCACGCTGATCCCAACTGAAAGACCCATGAATAAATTGACAATAAGGTTAATCAGAGAACCGGTGGCACCTACTGCGCCTAAGGCTTCGCGACCCGAAAAACGACCTACCACCACCATATCAGCTGCATTAAACAAAAGTTGTAAAAGATTCATTCCCATAATTGGTAGAGCAAACAAGAGCATCTGAGTTAATAATGATCTATTCTGTGCATTTCTACTATTAATGCCTAACCTTACTTCCATTGGATCTTCACCTTTTTCTTTATTAAAACCCCATCCTTTCGGATGGGGTTAACCAACTAATTAACAAATACTGTAGAGCCACGTTTAATAAATGAATAAAACCATTTACTATCTTCCATAGTCAAACGGATACAGCCGGAAGAACGTCTTTCTAAAAGTTTATAATCAGTGATATTACCCTGCCTATCCATGGGTAACGAATGAAACAAATACGGTCCGGAGAATTGCACCCAATTCTGACCACCGCGGTTTAAGCGTTCAGTGAAGAACCAATCGCCTCGTTCTGCAACTTCATGCATACCCCGCAGTGTGGGAGAAATATTCTTTCCGGTAGAGCAAGGCATGGTGCGTTTCCACTTCCAATCACCGGCTCTACCAGTAAATACGTGGGTTACTTGGCGATCGATATCAACCCATACTAGGTGATTTGTCTTTGACGTTAAGCCGCGCATATTAACGAACTTCTCTAAAATTGAGTCCGCTAACCATTCGTCATTCGTTTCCGGATCTTGAGGAATGGAAATTGCATCAACACTAATCCAGCCTTCCCTTCCATCATCTGCTAACACGAGATACCATTCAAAACCGCGATCTCTAATTAATTCAACTACCTCGCCATTTACAAATGCACCGATTTCCCGGCGTCCGCTGGCCCAATCATTATACGCAGGTGTATCCTTCGTAATTAAGGCGTAAATTGCACTATCCTTAATTTTATCTAACAAGAAAAGCTCTTCTTGTTTTGATAGATTATTTCCTAAGACTTCTGTAATAAGTCCGTCAAATCCAACGATGATTCCGAATACTAGTATAATTATGACTATGTTTTTTGCTTTACTTTTCACGAACATTTCATTCCTCCATTATGGCATTTACAACACGGTATTACTTTCGCCAAGGGAAGAAATATTCCTCTTAAGAGTTGTCTTTTTCTATTCTCGAGTTAAGCCACCAATGATGCCTCCGGGCATGGAAACTAAACCCATCTTAAGTAATCCTTTCCACCAAACAAAATTTACAAATAGCTTTTGATCAATCATTAAACCTAAAGCCACATAGCCTATTACCCCAACGATAATTCCATGTAAAAACGCCCTTCGATCACTTCTGCATCCAGCCCAAAATGCTCCAAAAAACATGCTCAAATAGGTCAATATACCTAGAACTCGCGAACTTACGGACCAAGAAGAAAAATAAACAATAATGGCTAAAATAAAGGCTAATGCGATTAGTAAGGTAAATGCGAATCCAAACCCTTGCAGAATGCAATTTATCTCTAAATCATCAGACCATTTGGATCCGTTAATACTATTTTTAACCACATTTATCACCCCACTACAACCTATGTGGGGTTTAAAAAAATATGCAACCCCGTACGGGGTTGCATATCATTCTTATATTATTATTCTTCCTCTTTACTTTCTGCGATAATCTGTTCAGCTATTTGTGCCGGGACTTCTTCATAATGACTAAACTCAGATGTAAAAGAACCCCTACCCTGAGTCATGGAGCGCAGATCGATGGCGTATTTAAACATTTCTGCCATAGGTACTTGTGTACGAATAACCTGCAGTCCGGCACGGGGTTCCATGCCTAAAATTCTACCGCGCTTTTTGTTCATATCTCCCATAACATCACCCATGAATGCCTCGGGAACCGTAATTTCAACATTCATGATCGGCTCAAGCAAAACAGGGTTAGACTCCAAGAAGCCCTTGCGAAATGCCATGCTTGCGGCGATCTTAAAGGCCATTTCAGATGAGTCCACTGCGTGGTATGATCCGTCATAAAGAGAAACTCGAATATTTTCCACGGGGTATCCTGCTAAAGGACCTTCGTCAAGGATTTCTAAAAGTCCCTTTTCGACTGCGGGTATATATTGCCTAGGAACAGAACCGCCGAAAATATCATCTACAAATTCTAGACGGTCTTCACTTTCTTCGTTACCGGGGGAAAGCTCAAGATATACATGACCGAACTGACCGCGGCCACCCGATTGCTTTCTGTGTTTTCCTTCTACTTTTGCAGTGCCGCGAATTGTTTCGCGATACGGAACAATTGGCGTATTAAGTTCTACTTCCACTCCGAATTTCTTATGCAAAATAGTAGACATTATCTCTAAGTGTAAATCTCCCATACCGCTCACTAAATTCTGACCTGTAGCGCTACTCTTTTCAACCACAAAAGTCGGATCTTCTTCGGCTAAGCGAGAAAGACCGGAACCAATCTTATCTTCATCGCCTTTAGCTTTAGGCTGAATAGCCATTGTCATTGCCGGCTTTGGAAAATCGATCGGCTTGATTTTTACTTTTTTATCTTTAGCGCACAGAGTGTCGTTGGTTGTGGTATCTTGTAATTTAGCCACAGCACCAAGATCCCCGGCTACAATTTCACTAACGGAAATCTGTTCTTTACCGTTAATTAAGAAAAGCTGACCAACCCTTTCATCTTTTCCAGTTCGAGAATTATAAACGGAACTATCTGAACTAAGTTTACCTGAAAAGACTCTAAAAAGTGTTAGCTTACCAACATAAGGATCTGCCATGGTTTTATAAACCAATGCCGATAATCCGCTATCCTTTGCACTAATATTCAGCTCATTATTATCGCTACCTGTCGCGCTAATAGTACGATTAATTGGAGAAGGCATGGCTTGGACCATGTGATCTAAGAGGAAAGGAATTCCGAATGTTGTTTGTGCGCTACCGCAAAGGATGGGAACCATCTCACCCGATTCGGTACCTAACTTAACGGCATTTTCTACTTCCTTATCGGTTAGGGCTTCGCCTTCAAGGTATTTCATCATTAACTCGTCATCGGAAACAGCGGCCGCTTCGATCATTGCTTCTCTGGCTTCTTCAACGGCAGCTTCCATTTCGGCCGGTATCTCAGCTTCTTTAAAACCATCTCCATCTCGAATAAATGCTTTCATCTTAACAATATCCACAATACCGGAGAAAGATTCGGCTTCACCAATTGGTAGTTGAATGGGAACCAATTTAGGTCCGAAATGCNCTTGAAGATCACCAACTACTTTAGAAAAATTGGCGTTTTCTCTTTCCATCTTGTTTATAAATACAGTTCTTGGTAACCCGGCATTCTCTAAATATTCCCAGCCTTTTTCTGCGCCGACTTCTACACCCGAAGAAGCACAAACGACTAATAAACCGGAATCTNCAACTGTCAAAGCAGCTATAACATCACCTACAAAATCGAAATAACCGGGCGTATCTAAAATATTTATCCTATGGTTATTCCACTCCGCAGGAGCTTGAGCCGTATTGATTGAAATTTGACGACGGGTCTCTTCTGCCTCAAAGTCTAAAGTCGCTGTACCGTCATCCACTCTACCTAACCGATTAATGGCCTTGGCGACGTATAGCATGGCTTCGGCTAAAGAAGTCTTGCCTGCACCACCATGGCCTACCAAGGCCACATTCCGTAAGAATTCTGTACCGTATTTCTTCACAAATTCTCCTCCTCTTAGTAAACCATTATTATAAAATAATCACNATTTCTTATACCACGCCTTACATTCAACATAATAACTANGGTTTCCTGCTATTTTAGGTAGAAAACATACTACCTACAACCACCAACCCCAGTTTTTGACGAAAACCACCCTTTGTCTGGATGAATTCACCTCTGCATTCCACCCAAAATAGGCTAAAAGTTCTGAGCTTACATACAGGGAATTATCCCTTTCCATAACCGGATCCACCAGTGGAATGGCAAAACCATTTATGACTATTTGCCTTGAAGATGCTTTAATCAATATCTCACGATCATTCATCCAATAATACCAATCGTAACCACCAAAGAAATTAAGACCCCACATTCGGGCTAAATCACTCAGTTTAAAATAGAGTTGTTCTTCAGAATCTAGTACACCTACTGACGAAGTAATCTCCTCGTCATACATAAATAAACGCCATTCTCCACTGGCTACGACCAAGCGCTGGCAATCGAGATTTTCATCAAGAACATAAAAACCTTTTTCATGATAAAAAGCTTTGTTTCCAAAAACACCGGGAACGTTCCATTTTTCTACAACAGAGGAATTTTTTAAATCAAACANACTAGCACCGGTTTTCTGTGAAAGACTTAGAAGGCCATGTCCCGGAATGTAAAAAAGCCTTTCTCCCAATTCGGATGCCTGAAATTGTTTACTTGAAACTATTCTTCCGTTTTGCATGCGCCATCCGTAGAGCATCTTTTGACT
>JGI24708J26588_10002513_pt1 | contig 13822 bp, 8 predicted proteins | sample BioPla1DNA2_FD_26588 | JGI IMG/M metagenome (IMG submission 26588) | reverse complement strand
TATATCCATTCATTCATTGGCCTTCATTTTTTAATGATTGGTCTTATGACCCTCAATATGCAAAAATTGCATCACTTCAAGGATGTGATGTAGTTAGAGCTTCATGGTTATCAGATTTTGCTGAAGATGATCGGACAGAAGCATCTGATGCTATGCAACTTTTAAAAGAAGCTAATCGGATGATTGATCTCCTGAACAGAGATTATAAAGTTAAAGTTTATCTTGAAGAAATTCCATTTGAAGTAGTTAATGATGAGGTTACATTCATGCAAGAATCAATTCATTTAGAAGCATTGGCTAANAACTTAACTTTTGACACCTATCCATCGTTTAAAAAGGAAAACCTAGTTGATGATCTTCATAAAGAGCAGAGTTTGCACCTTTTTATTACAACAACAGACGATGAAATGGATTTACTATTTGAAAACGACAATTATAAACGCAAATTAGTTCAGACACTTGCTAAAAGACTTACTGAAGCAGCCTCTATTTGCTTATATAATGAAGTTTACAATACGAAAGAGTCAAAGGTTGCCTACATAGACTCAATAACAAAAGACATAAAAAAACAACTACTAAAAAACAACTTATTTAATCAGTCGAGTTTAATGGATATTAAAATAACGGACAGCAACTCATTATCCCCAAATGCAACTCGAATTGGACTTATATTGGCCAATTATATTTTATATCTTTAAGGTGATGTCTTAAATTTTAATTTCATCCTTATATTTCATTTTGCAGCTTTTTACCTGTAGCTTAATAGCAAGAAGATATCAATGAATACATCTATATAGCTAATACTCAAATAATATTTTATGTTCCAAAGTATATTTCTGTCATCCCTATTACTATTAAATATTCCTGCTCTCTACATATACTTAATGTATATAATGCGTAATAGGACAAAAATAGGAGTTAAAATACTTTATTGGTTACCTATTATTTTACTTTCAGTAGGATTATATATAATCCTACGCAATCCTTTTGGAACAGATTTTACACTCTATCCAAAAGCAATGGGTATTTACATTATTTGTTATTTCCTCATTGTAAATCCTTTGGTGTTTTTAACAGTTACATCCTTATTGAGCTTTCTATTTTATAAAAAACAAAAAATAAGAAAAGCAATTCTAGGTGTTGGGTGGATTGTAAGTTTCGCTATAGTTTTTATGCTACTATATGGCTCTATCTTTGGAAGAACACAATTTACAATTAAACCAGTTAAATATGCTCACATTAAAATACCACCTTCTTTTAATAATTATAAAATAGTTCAAATATCAGATTTTCATTTAGGGAGCTGGTACAGCAATACAAAACCCGTACAACAAATTGTAGATTTGGTCAATAGACAAAATCCTGATTTAATTGTATTTACCGGTGACTTAGTTAATAATAAAGCAGATGAAATAGACCCCTTTATTGAAACATTATCACAACTAAAAGCTACCGATGGCGTTTATTCTGTTTTAGGAAATCATGATTACGGTCCCTATTATAAACTATGGAAAAGTAATGCTGATAGAGAACAAAATGTACGAGATCTAGAAAACAAACAAGCACAAATGGGATGGAAGCTTTTAAATAATGAGCATACCTTTCTAACAAGAGGAAATGACTCCATTGCACTTATTGGAGTGGAAAATGATGGAGAACCTCCTTTTGCACAATATGGAGATCTTAAAAAAGCAGCTGAAAACACAGAGAAGTATTTTCAAATCTTACTAAGTCATAATCCTACACATTGGAGACGTGAAGTTCTGCCAGAAACAGCTATCCCGTTAACATTAGCAGGACATACCCATGCAATGCAGTTCCAAATTGGATCATTCTCATTAGCCTCTAAAGTTTATCCTGAATGGAGTGGTATGTATACAGAAAATGACCAAAGCTTATATGTAAATATTGGATTAGGCTCTGTTGGCCCTCCTTTACGCTGGGGAGCTTGGCCAGAAATTACAGTTATAACTCTGAATAAGAAAATACCTTAAAAAGTTCTTCTACTATACTTCTTTTTCATCCAATTATTGAAACCGTACTGCGACCACTATGTCCTCTTTGTATCTTTATTTGAGCAGGAATGCGTTCACTCATTTCTTGAACGTGAGATATTACTCCTATTTTCCGTCCTTGTAACTGAAGTTGTTCTAAGGCCTCCATGGCCATATTAAGTGTCTCAGCATCTAACGAACCAAATCCTTCATCAATAAAAAGAGAATCCACATTTAAGTTTCTGCTGGAAAGGGAAGATAACCCTAAAGCTAACGCCAAAGAGACTAAAAAAGACTCGCCACCCGATAATGAATGAACTGTTCGAACCTCATCCAACATATAACGATCGACAACTTGTAAAGTCAATTGTTCTGAAACTTGTTTAAGCTCGTAACGTTTAGCTAAATAAGACAAATGCTTATTAGCATAACGCAACAACAAATTTAAGGTATACCCTTGTGCTATAACTTTGAATTTTTTCCCATCAGCACTTCCAAACAAAAAATCTAATTTTTTCCATTTTTCAGCAATAACAGCTTGTTTTTTTAATTTTTTCTCAAAATCAGCTTTAGCTTTTCTTGAGTTCTCATCTTGCTTTAATAACGTTTTTAACGTTATTAATTTTTCGTTATCTTGTCTTTGCTGACGTAATTGTAAGTCCAACTCTTGAGGTAAATTATTGGGAACCTCTTTCATGTTAGACTTTTGCTCTTCAAGCCCTTCTATCTGTTTTGTAAGCTGTTCCAACTGTCCTTGCAAAGAAGCAAGATTTTGTTTCATTTTATCATTTCCAGAACGCAAAAGTTCTTTTTTTTCGATTAGCTTTTTAGACTGCTCCTCAATGTTTTTTTCTTCCTCCGTTACTTTTCTTCCACCTAAAAGAGAGTTTCTATTATTTTGTAAATCTTTGACTTTCTCTGTTACTTCTTTAAGTTCTTTTTCTTGATTTAAGAACTCCTTATTTATCTTCTCTAAATTATCTTTCAATACAGATAGATTCGCTTGTTTGGTTTTTAACTCTTCTATTTTATTCCTAAAATCATTCAGTGCTTTCCTACGTTGTTCTATTTTCCCATTATTAGAACTCCATTTTTTATCTAATGTATTATAATCTGATATTCGTTCCTTGGCTAATGTTAGTTTCTTATTTATTTCTTTTAATTTATTTGAAAAATAATCATTACTATACTGTTCTTCTGTGAGCTTTATATCTTTTAGTTTTTGGTTATAATTAGCTAATAAATTAAGACTATTTTTTTCTTGCATTTTGGATTTAGCTAATTCAGCATTCAAATCATTGATGCTTTTCTCAAGCTCTTTTAAGCCTATTTCTTCTTCTTTATACTGTTTTTCTATCTTTTGAAATAACACATCCACCTCTTCACTATTGAAATAAGGATGCTCTTTGCTGCCACAAACAGGACAAGGTGCATCTTTTGTAAGCGACTTTCTCAGTAGCTTAACATCTTTACTTATAGCCATTTTTTGTTGCTCATAAAGGTCCTTAATCTTGACAAAAGATAACTCTCTATTGGCTTTTTTCTCTTTATTTATAAGTAAACTCTTTTCTTTGTTCTCAATTTGTTGCTTATAACCATTAAGCTCTTTTTCTTCATCTGAAATCTGCTTAGATAAACTAATCCAGTTTTCATATTGTTTTTGCAAATCTTCATAATGCACTTGCTGTTTTAATAAAGAACTTTGCTCTGTCATTAACTCGTCAATCTTAATCGCTTCCTTTTTGAGTAAAAGTTTCTTATTTATTTTTTCACCTTCTTCCAGCTCCTCATTCATTTGCTTCAGAAGTGCTATATTAGCTTCGTAAGATGGCTCTTTAACATCAAATGAGCGAGATATATCTGCTAAAAGAGCCTTAATCGCCTGATCGTTACTTCTTTCTTCGGCTTGAATATTCTCTTTTTCTTTACTTAACTTCTTTAAGCGCTCCAACTCTTTATTAACTTCCCCCTGCTTATTAGCAATTTGAACATCTAAAATTTTAGCTTTCTCTATCTCAATCAGTCTTAATTTTTTTCCCTCTTCAAACTGTTTAATAAGCGTATCATGCTGCTCTATTTCTTTATGATTGGTTTTTACTCTACTTTCTTCCTGAATTATGTATTTCTTCTTTTCATTTCTTTCACCTAGAGCTTTTGTGAGTTCTTTTAATAACTCACTCTGTTTATTTAACTCTTTTATTGTATTTTCTCTTTTAGAAATCTCTTTCTCTAAATTGACTTCTTGAGCTTCATAATTAGTTAATTCATCCTTATCTAAAACCTTTATTTGTTCGAATTGGCCTTGCAACGAATTGATTACATTCGATTCCTCTTTTGATCGTTTATATATTTCTTGAGATATCTGAGAATAAATTTCAGTTCCAGTTAGCTTCTCCAATAGCTCAGCTTTATCCTCCTCTTTCGATTTTAGAAATGTAGCAAACTCATTTTGGGCTAATAAAACTGTTCTGGTAAATTGTTCATAACTCAAGCCTATATAAGTAACTAACTGATTTAATATTTCGGTTTTAGTGCCTTGTAGATCTGTGTTTGTAGTTAAATTTTTAGCAGTTATTTCCTGAGGTTGTAATGCTCCATCTGCTTTTCCATAAGCACGCCTTACAGACCACCTTGACCGATAATATGATTTGTTAGAACCAATAAAGTCAACTTCTGCATAACCATCACTTGTTCCCCTTCTCAAGATATTTCTAACATCCGATTGGTTTATCTTACGATCTTTAACATCTTGTAAAAAAACACTCTCTGATGTAGCCCTAAATCTTGGAGTGGCATCGTATAAAGCTAAACACAAGGCATCTAATATAGTCGATTTTCCCGACCCTGTAGGACCAGATATAGCATATAGACCTGCCGATTTTAAAGGTTCTTTTTCAAAATCTATTTCAACTTCTCCCTCTAGCGAGGCTAAATTTTTTAATCGGATAGCTAATATTTTCATTTCTCCTTCTTCGTTTCAATTAATAAATTAACCTCTAAAAACAACTCTTGCAAATCTCGGGGTATATCAACATTATATAATTTCTTATAGTATGATTTAGCCACATCTATTGGAGCTTTCTCCTCTAATCCTTTCAATTCACCAGTAAGTTGTTTATCATCATCGGCCTTATCATTTTTAAAGTGAGAACGTATACTTGCCAAACGGACAGCTTTATGACTCACTATCTCTTCTATTTTATTCTTTAACAAAGGTTCAGGTTCAGTTAACAACACATTTATTTCTAGGAATGGATAATGATCAAAACAACTATCTTTATGAATAGAAGGAAGGGCTTGTAGTTCATTCAATAACTCAGCGGGTGATAATGCACCAACACGCAATGGGGGTATTCTAATTAATTGAACTAGCGGTTCATATGTATGCTTATCTATGGACTGTAACTTCCCATTATTAATAACCACCTCAACAACACCATGTGTATAGTCAATTTCGGAAAAAGACATTGGTAATGGTGTTCCAGCATATCTTATATTCTCGCGCTTATTTACACGTTGTGCTTTATGAATATGACCCAATGCTGTGTAAGCCAAATCATCAGTAAAAACATCAGGAGATATACGTTCTAAACCACCAATAACTATCCGTTCACTATGATCCTTCTCAGCATGAACTGCATTTATGGTATGCAAATGCCCCATAGCAATTAAAGCTTGATTTTCGGTTTTTAATTGTTTTGCTTTCTCCAAAATCTCAACATAAAAAGCTTGAACTCCTTCTGAATATGAGTTACTCTTACCATTAGAACGTGTAGGGTAATCTCCTTGTCTTAAAAAAGGGACTGCAAGACATAACGCTTCTACTTCACCTTTCTTATTTCTAAGATTGACAATTAAAGATTCGTAATCAATATCATCATTATGCATCTTCGAAATAAGTCCTTTAATAACAACCCTTTCTTCATCTAATAACGGCTGAGGAGCCTCTAAACGAGAAGCTGAATCATGATTTCCAGCAATTATAACTATTTGTAGATTTACATTATTCGATAAAACATTACTTATAAATTGATAAAATATCCGCTGAGAAGCAGAAGAAGGATTAGAAACATCGAAAACATCTCCACTAATAAGTACAACATCTATTTCTCTCTTTTCTATTTCATTACTTAACCATTTTAGAAAATGCAAATGTTCTTTTGTACGATCATAACCAAAAAATGTTTGACCTAAATGCCAATCTGCAGTATGAAGTATTCTTAACATAGGAGTTCTTTATTAACTTTTAACAAATATATAAAATAATCACGCATTATTATTTTATATTGCTATTTTTGTCTGGTTAATCAGATGACTTAAACAAAAATGAAAGTAATCTATGCTATTTATTTAGTTTGTTTTGCTCTACCTTTAATATTGGTTCTTACCATACTAACTGCACTTGTTACTATAATAGGTTCTCTAATAGGCGGAGCTCATTTTTGGGGGTATTATCCTGGGAAAATTTGGTCTCAACTAATCTGTTTTTTACTCTTACTACCCGTCCAAATCAGAGGGAAAAATAATTTAGAACACAAGCAATCTTATATTATAGTAGCTAATCATCAGGGGCTATTCGATGTTTTTCTCATTTACGGATTCTTAGGAAGAAACTTCAAATGGATGATGAAAAAGAGTATAAGAAAAATCCCTTTTGTTGGTAAAGCTTGCGAAAGTGCAGGACATATTTTTGTTGATCGCTCAGGTCCTAAAAAAATAGCAGAAACTATAGAGAGAGCAAAAGAATCGCTTACCAATGGAGTTTCATTGGTTGTTTTTCCTGAAGGAGCTAGAACGTTTACAGGTCATATGGGATATTTCAAAAAAGGGGCATTCCAACTGGCTAGTGATTTGCAACTTCCTATTGTACCTATTACAATAACAGGAGCTTTTGAAGTGTTACCTCGTACAGGAAAATGGGTGCATTGGCATCCCTTATCTTTAACTATACATCCTCCTATTCCAGCTAAAGAACAAACACCTAAAATGATTCGTGAATCTATAAAAGAAGCGTATGCTGCCGTTGAAAGTGCTTTGCCCAATAAATACAAAGGAATGGTAGTAAATGAGGATCAAGAAATCCCTTAACTAATAGAATTAGACCGATCCATTAGATAAGGGATTTATTATATATATAGCAATCAAAACCTACAAAGGTGGATTATAGGGCATATAAACAGCATTATCACCTGCTTTACCACTAGACATAATACAAATAATCATATTTCTATTAACATCTTGACTCGTAGGAATATCTAATAAACCATCTAATATATTGTTAGGATGCCACCCCCAAGGATTTCGCATTGAGAAAAGTTGGTTTCCATATCGAGACAAACTCACAGAATAACCGTGAGCATTTACTGTTTTAGTTTGCGTTTTATAACTCATAAAATCTTGATCTCCTTTTGTAAAAAATGCAGTTACAATTTCTCCCCTTGCTAAAGACGCTCTCACAGCTCTCTGCATATCATCTGGAGTTATTTCCCAACTATCATAAGCGTAACTATCTCCATTCCCTACCAATGGAGCAATCATTGCATCACTACCAATTCCTCCAATATATGGATTCATATCATAACAATCATTATATTTCATGATAGCCTTTTCTAATACCGTTGACCAACAAAGCTGATTATTCTTACTGGTTACTTGCACCACCTCCCCTTTTGTATTTGATAAAAAAGTAGAACTCAACTTCACCTTTATTCTTTCCCCTTGTGGATCAAACATTGTAACAACATACACATCATCACTCTCTTTTGTTATAATGCTCTTAATATATTCTGGGTGCATATAGGCTAAAGAACCTAAAGCCGCAATACCAGAACAATCACCAATCGCATGCTGATTAATATCTGCCATATTAGCATCACCAAAAGGGTATAAATTACTTATAGTTTTCTTTTGCCATGTTGCATCTAAACCATCAATGAGTTTAGGTTCATTTGTTGGGTTAGCTAACCATTCTAAGTCTTCAGTAGTCGTCTTTCTACAATTCTCAAAAATCGTACCCATTGGTGTTTTTTCAGAGTGCTTATTTCTTCTACTATACTTTTTAATTAAATCACTATCATCATAACTAGCAACTAATCCCCATTGTGACAACTTTATCGATGACTTTTCTTGAGCTGTTAATTCAATTTTATAAAAAATGAAAGCCTCATTATTAGTGAATGAAAAGAAGAGTTGCTCATTTCGCTTAGAAAATTTTACTCTCTCCTGTTGATCTAAAGGAAACCAAAACTTATTATCGTTAGAGCCATAAAGTGCAACACTTCGAGGGTCGTTATTCGCATCTTCTGCAGCAGAAGTCAAGTAATAGATATTTGCATTAAAACGTCCATCCGATTGCCAGGTTAACCAAACCTTTTTATGATGACTTGTATAAGTGGTCTTCTCATTTAAATCCACTAGATTATTAATATCCTCATTTTTAGGTGAATCTGAAAACTGAGCAGTTAAAACACCAGATCCTATCATAGTAGATTCTCCTTCTATTTTTATAGATTTAGGATCGTCTTTGTCTTCTAATTCTTCTTGTTGCGTAATACCCCACTGAGATAACTGTATGGAAGAACTTGGATTATCACCTTGTAATACAATTTTATAAAATAAATACTCCTTACTTATACTTACTTTAAATATTTTCTTCTCTAATCTACTAGAAAACACTACATTACTCTGTTTATCTATTGGAACCCAATTGGTATTATCTGCTGATGCATACATAACCCATGACACAGGATCTTTTTCAGGATTACTAATTGATGAAGTCAAAAAATAGGTATCAGCAACAAAAGGTGTTTTGTTTTTCCAGGTAATCCAAACCTTATCATGATTAGTATAGAAATAGCTGTCTTTAATTAAATCGACTACTTTATCAATATCATGTTCTTTAGGAGAATCATCATACTCAACAGTTATCATGCCTGTTGATGGCATAGTACAATCTGTAGTAATAAAAATAGATTTACTTTTAGTATTTTCCGTTTCTGGTAACGTGTCCTCTTTTGGATCGCTACTGCAATTGTAGAGCGTAAAAAAAGATAATAAAAGAATTATACTTATAATCGTTTTATTTATCTTAATAAGTAGCAGTGTTAAATTCGTGTTTTTCATGGTTTCTTTTTTAATAATAACATATTACGTCTAAAGATAATCATCCTTATCACTCCTACTTATTTCAAAAACGCTCTTGAAGTAAATGTCTTAAACTAAGAATAAATAGTCTTAATGTAGTACATCTAGATGTTACATTTTTCGCTATTTAGCATTTAAACGAATTACCAGAGGTTGCTAATTAAATACAACTCAATCATATTAAAAGAGCCTACCACTTACTTGGTAGGCTCTTTTAATATCTAGTGTAATTTATAAATTACCGTTCTTCTACTTTTTTATAATCCTTTTTCAGATAAATAACGCTCAGCTTCAATAGCCGCTTTACAACCCGATCCAGCAGCAGTTACCGCTTGACGATAAATAGGATCTGCCACATCTCCTGCCGCAAAAACTCCTGGAACATTTGTTTTAGGAGTACCTGGCTCAGTTAAAATATAACCTACATCATCTGTTTTAAGATAAGGCTTAAATATATCCGAATTAGGAGTATGGCCAATAGCTAAGAAAAATCCAGAAATAGGCAAATCATATTTCTCCTCATCAGCTTCTCCTTTTCTCTTCACTAAATGCACACCTTCTACCCCATCGTCTCCATAAAGACCTATTGCATTATGTTCAAAAAGAACTTCTATTTTATCATTCTTAAAAACTCGTTCTTGAATAATTTTAGATGCTCTCAAATAATCCTTGCGTACTACCAAATAAACTTTAGATGCTAAGCTAGCTAAAAACAAAGCCTCTTCACATGCAGTATCTCCACCACCTACAACAGCAACTTCTTTATTTCGATAGAAAAAACCATCGCAAGTAGCACAAGCACTAACTCCCATACCTTGATATTTTTTCTCATCTTCTAATCCTAAATACTTAGCCGTAGCTCCCGTAGAGATAATTACAGTATCCGCTTCAATTACTTTTTTCTCATCAATAGTAATTTTATAAGGTGCTTTAGATAAATCTGAGGCTGTTGCCATACCAAAACGTATATCAGCTCCAAATCGTTCAGCTTGTTTTTTTAGGTCTTCCATTAACTCTGTTCCTGTTATAGATTGCGGATAACCAGGAAAGTTTTCTACATCAGTAGTTGTCGTTAATTGTCCTCCAGGCTGTAATCCTTCATACAATACAGGAGACAGATTAGCACGTCCAGCATAAATAGCTGCTGTATATCCAGCAGGACCCGAACCTATAATTAAACATCTTACTTTTTCTATATCACTCATAATTAATTCTTATTAAGGGTTATTACATATTATCACACACAATAAATTCAATATTCATCTAAGATAAGGTCATCATATTAAAGTTATCTCAAATCAATAATGTCAACGGAAGGGTACTTGGATTCCTCAAACTGAAAGAACGATTTACTATAGGTTTGATTCATTAAATAATCTTTAACCCAAATTTCACTTTCTGTTCTATCGTGAAGTTTAATCTTTAGATAGAGTGGCAATGAATTCACCTTATCTATATATAATACAACAGAATCAATATCACTATCTTTCTGTGTACTTTTAAGTATAACCTCTATGATTGACTTATTTTGAAACGATGTTATACCACCTATTGCGTAGGTGTACCCTTTCTTATAACTCAATAATAATCGATAAGGATTAATTGACTCTAACTCTTCTTCAGTCGGATTAATTACATTTACCTCTTCATTGACTAACAAATAGCTCCATTGTGTTTTTCCATCAAACCAATTTTTCAATTCGGGTGTTTCTAGTTTAAAACACTCCTCCTGTAAAAATAATCGCCCATCTGATTTATCAACTAATCGTTGATCTTTTGTTGCTACTATTGTAAAATCCACTCGAATTCCACCATTTGTATTAAACACCTCAGATGTTTGATCTAGCACTTTTCGCGCCTGTCTAGCTTGCTGGCTCCATACGGTTCCCATTAAGAAAACCAGTAAAACAAAACTAACTATTCGTTTCATCGTATATAATAACACTCCCTATTTATAAATTGTTCAATTTCATAGTCAAGTCTGCCTCTGTAGAGCATAACACATCTCTCGGTTTACTACCATCAACAGGACCTACAATACCTGCAGCCTCTAACTGGTCCATAATACGTCCTGCCCTATTATACCCTATAGAGAATCTTCTTTGCAACATAGATGTAGAACCGTGTTGTTGTGCAACAACTAAACTAGCCGCTTCCTCAAAAAGTGAATCTAAATTACTCATATCAACTTCTCCAGGAGCGAGTTCTGCTTCCTCCTTATACTCTGGTAACTCAAAGGCTGAGGTATAACCTTGTTGCTTTGCTATGTATTTAGTTATGTTGTCCACTTCAGGAGTATCAATGAATGCACACTGTACACGCATAGGATCTGCACCTTGTAAAAACAACATATCTCCTCGTCCTATTAGTTGATTGGCTCCTGGTCTATCTAAAATAGTCCTAGAGTCCATCATAGATGAAACACGAAAAGCTACTCGTGCTGGAAAGTTAGCCTTAATAGTACCTGTTATTATATTAGTAGTTGGGCGTTGTGTTGCAATAACCATATGTATTCCCACAGCACGTGCTAATTGTGCTATACGGGCTATAGGTAATTCTATATCTTTTCCTGCAGTCATAATTAAATCCCCAAACTCATCAATGATGACTACTATATAAGGCATATATCGATGTCCTTTATTGGGATTTAACTGTCTATTTATAAATTTCTTATTGTACTCTTTAATATTTCTAACATGTGCTGCTTTAAGCAAATCATAACGACTATCCATTTCTACACAAACAGAATTTAAAGTTTGTACAACTTTGGTTACATCGGTTATAATAGGTTCTTCCTCATCGGGTAACTTAGCTAAAAAATGCTTTTCAATAACAGAATAAATACTAAACTCAACCTTTTTGGGGTCTATAAGTACAAACTTTAATTCTGCTGGGTGTTTCTTATATAATAAGGAGGCAATCATCGTATTCAAACCCACAGATTTACCTTGACCAGTAGCACCAGCCACTAAAATATGAGGCATTTTACATAAGTCCACCATAAAAACCTCATTTGTTATGGTTTTCCCAAAAGCTACGGGCAATTCATAGGTACAGTCTCTAAAAGCTTTAGTACCTAATATAGATCGCCCAGATACTATCTGAGGTTTAGAATTAGGAACTTCAATTCCAATCGTTCCTTTGCCTGGTATAGGAGCAATAATACGTATACCCAAAGCAGCAAGACTTAAAGCTATATCATCTTCCAACCCTCTGATTTTTGAAATACGAACTCCACGTTCTGGTGTAATTTCATATAGCGTTACGGTAGGACCTACTGTAGCTTTAATTGTATTAATTTCAATGCCAAAGCTTCTTAATGTACTTATGATATTGTTTTTATTCTCATTTTGCTCCTCCATATTGACTAATGGCTCACTATTCACATAATCTTTCAATAAATCAAGAGTTGGCAAACGATAGTGTTCCAAATCGAGTTTAGGATTATAAGGTTGTAAATCGCCATCTTCATATTTTTCATTATCTTTTGCAACAGCAACTTCAAAACTAGGTTCTTCGGTTGTTTCTTTAGGGGTAGTTATTTTTGAAGTCTCATTAGCCTCTGTTTTTGTAGGTGTTATATCTAACTCAATATCATTCGTTCCTTCTTTCTTATCCTCAATAACCTCGTCATTTTCAACAACAGCTTCTTCAACAACACAATCAGTTACGACCTCATTCTCCACATCCTCTTGTGATACATCGCTTTCCATATCATCTGCTACTGTAGAATTCTTCTTCTTTTTTAGGTAGGAAAACGAGAACACATAACGTATCCAATTAATCGCTTTCTTATTCATCAAAACTAATAAGCTCAACCCAGAACCCACTAAAAATAATATAACTCCAGGTACTCCAATTAAAGAGATTAGCCACAAGCTCACATTATAACCATGTAACCCACCTAAATANATAAAAGAGTCCTTATAAAAAGGCATAAAGACAAATCCAAGAAATATAGAAAACCAAATCAGTAAACTTGAACAAGCTAAAAACCACTTCCAAACTTTAACCCGCTTTATTCTCATCAGGTGTAAACCACCTATAATTAAAAACAAAACAATAAAGATTGAAGAGAGTCCAAAACCATCATTCATTAGAAAATTAGATAGTCTAGCACCCCATGACCCTCCATAATTCTGTATTTCACTTTCAACAGATAGCAACTCTGATACCTCTCCCCCATCAACAAGACTTTGATCTGCTGCTCCAGTAAAGAAAAATGATATATAGGAAATTAAAAAATAGGTTGCTAAAATAAGCATTGCAAAGCCGACAAGAAAATGCAATGTTTCATTTTTAAAAAACGATATAATTTTTTTATCCCATTTTCCCCCAAATTCTTCAGTAGCCATATTTTTATATAATTGAATATTCTTTTATCTCATCTATAGTTAACGCAAAAATAGTAAAAATAAAAAAGATTTAGATACTAATTATGAAGCATTACTTTTTTTAGATAAAATAAAAAAACTCTCTTCTTTTTCTCCTATTTATAGTATACTCATAAAGTACATATGACTAGGCCATCACCCTCACTTGCCCTAGTCATATCAACCACTTGACTAGGACAAGTGAATAAGTTATTATTAGCTTTGTCTTATACTGATATAGGTAGACAGTTTTCTTGTTAAATAACTAACTAAGTAGACATACTATTTATACATAATCTGAATATATAGTCA
>JGI24708J26588_10002505_pt1 | contig 13848 bp, 16 predicted proteins | sample BioPla1DNA2_FD_26588 | JGI IMG/M metagenome (IMG submission 26588) | reverse complement strand
TATATATGACAAAATGGAAAGAATTTATGAGTAAGAATGTTTCTTGGGATGAGATTGAGAATAAATGGATTATGAAATATAAAGATGAAGACAGACCAACTGGTTTAATAAAGCATATTAAATGGTTAGAAGAGATTGGATTTAAAAACGTTGATGTGGTATGGAAATATTATAATTATGCAGTTTACGGTGGGTATAAATAAATTTTAGGTAAAAAAGTATGCCTCGACTTTCGCCTTCCTAGCTACAGTCGGGAGGGGGCATCCATCATCTAACAGCACGATTACCGCTGGCGGGGCGCGGATTGCATTTCATGAAGTATTTTCAAAAAAGTCAAATCATGGAGTTAGCGCGCCCACATTGCCTAACGTAACCGCAGTCGCGGCCGCCGGTAGGTAGAAATTGAAAGAATTCGGCTTAAGGTTAGGCAACGTCGGTAATCGGCGAACGTTATCCGAAATTTAAATTTATTATTTATCGAGGAGGAATAAAGATGGAGATTAATTTAAACTTGGAGCAGTTAATTGGTGAAGATGAGGACAGGCTATTAAAGGGCATTCTTGGCTGCCAGGATACTGATGAGCTTACATTGGCTATTTATGGAATAGGTATGGCATCAATATCAGAGTATTTAGAGATGATACTTGGGAAGCAACTTCCAACGAGAGCTAATGAAATTAGAGAAAGAAAATTGTTTCATTTGATGAAACATTATTTTGTTGGAAGAATTCCAAATGAGTCTGAAATATCAGCTTTGTTTCAGTTAACAGAATCAAGTAGTCGTACATTATTAAGAGATGTAAGAACAAAGTATAAATACGAACTTGAAGATGAGCTTCTAAATTCAATAAAAGCATTACTAAGAACTGCTCAGAATGATGGGTTATCTTATAGAATAGTAATTCAATCTGATAATTTGTTAGAAGAATTGAAGCAGATGGTTTCAGTGAAAGCACCATATCTAGATCAAATCGCAAAAGTTAAAAATTCTGCAGGGGTTTATAGCATTCCAGAAGATACTTTTGAAATATTATGTAATGCATATGGAATAAATATCAGCGAATTAGAGGCTGCTCCTGCGAGGGAAAGATAGTTGTGGATTTGAAAAGTATTATTATAGATTCATTTTCTGCTACAAGTGTATTGCTAGTTTTTGTTATTATGTTATTTAGTTTAAGATATCCAAAAATAATAGAAGACATAGATAAAGAAATCCCTAGAGAAGAGAAAACTAGGGAATGTGAACGTGAAAAAAGAAGACTTATGCATAGCTTTATAATAAATTGTATACCTCAAACCTTACTACTTGGAATTACTATTTATCTATTTTTACCTCTCACAATCTATATCATAAAGAATTCTCAGTTTAGTTTTTGGAATTTTGATTTTAACATAACTATGTTTATATTTGTTGTAGGGTGGATATGGATCTTTTTTATATGGTCATTTATATTAGGGCTTAGAGTACTCTTAAAAGCATTGCATATTAATGTAAAAAGTCAAAAATGCGGATAACACCAGATTGCCGTAAAGGTGCTGAAGTAAGGGCATGAAGCAGGGCAGCACCACATGCCCGCAGTAAGATAGGAGTTATCTAGCTTCGGGCACGTCGGCAATCCAAAACGTTAAATGAAATTGGTCGCATTAGGCCGCGCCGTCCATGACACGGATTTGAAAAGTTTGTAACGGAGAAGAAAAACAGCATTTTTTATTAGTTAAAACATTTAAATATATATTTAAATTTATAAGGAGGTGACTATATCCTATGATAACTATGAAAGGATACGAGAAAAATAGATATAAATACCGACAAATTATACGTTTTTCCTTATTTGCTATCTTCTCTGTAGTTGCATTTATAGCAGATATAGTTTTTGAAAGTAATACAAATACATCTTTAAATACTTTAACCCAAGTTATGCTATCTAGTGTTTTAGTATTAGCAGGATTTTGGATTTCTTGTTACTTCTTGCTTTTACAATTCTACAAAAATAGATATCCATTGGAAATTATTAAAAGTATTTTTTTAAAAACAGTAACAACTAATATATCAAATATTGTAATTATAACAATTTGGGGAAGTATATTAGTAGGATATGGGGGAGGATTTATATCTCAGTTATTCTTTGCATTAGTTTCTATATCAATAATTATCTATATTTTGATATCTACGTATGAATCTAATAAAACACTTATGATCAATACATATGTTAACAAATATACAGATGGTTTAAAGGAGCAACTTCAACATAATATACTCAAACATAAAGAACTCGATGAAATATTTGAAAAAATGGAGAGACTATTTGAAGAGTGCTTTGTAAAAGAAGAGTTCTATATATGTCATAATATATCTAATAATATAAGCGCTGTTTTTATTACATTGATTTCTGAATGTAATAAAATGATCATTGAAAAAAATGTATCGGAGGATGAAGTCGATTACTTTTTTAACAAAGTTATTTTATATTCTATGTATCAGATAGAACTGGCTAAAGAATGTACATCTGAGTATTTTATAGATAGTTTAATAGATCAACATAAGAAAAATTTATTTGCTTGCATTCAAACAAAACAATTTAATTTGTATAAAAAATACATTGATGCAATAAATAGGTTAATTTACCAATTGCAAAAAAATGATTACAACACGGTAGTAGAGATAATATTTAATTTATATAAAAAGATATCCAAAAAACTAATTCAATCAAATTGTGAATTGCATTGGATTAGATTTTTGATTGATGAATGCTTTAATATGACTATGTCATTAAACTACGTTCAAAGAGATACTAATTTAAAATATTTTATAGACTTGATAACATATTGTATGAAAAAAAGCTTAAACGATAATATAAACAATAACAGTGAAAAGTACAATTATCTTTTTGAAAAATTTAGGGAATTTTCTGTACATGCCGCTAAGATTAATCATTCATTTAAAAACATAGTTGTATATTATGCTCATTATTCTTTTTATATAATAGAAAATGGAGACATTAATAAAATAAAGGATTACTTAAAACTGATTGATGAAATTAAACATGACTTGATTGTTGATGGCAGATGGTTAGATTATGTATTCTTTTTTCTAAGAGAAACAAATAAAAAATGGCCAAATGAATTTACAGACAAAAATAGAGAACGAAATGTTGAGATTTTATTAGATTTAATATCAACCGACATTAAACCCAATGGGAATATTTTACTGCCGGAGTTCCAAGAAATAGTTAATAATAATCTGTATAATGGGAATGCAATTAGAAATATTGCTAATGATTTTTACAAACTATTTAGTAGATCAATTATTAAAAACAACACTGGTATATTTTACTTATTCACGGAAGAATTAAATGATTGTATAACTTCACTTGAATCTCGTTCTAAAAATATACAGATTAGACTGTTTGATATATACATATATATTCTATCTGAGGTCTCAAATATAGATAATAGACTATTTACCGAAATCACATTATCACAATTAGGTAAATGTATAAAACAGCTTGATAAGGAAAATAAAATATCTTCTGATTTTGGAAATTATATTATTAATGAAATGACAGATCTTGTTACAAAAAAATTTGAAATAAGTGAGGACTTAAGTTGTAAAATAGTAGAATTTATGTTTCGGTTTATAAATGATGGTGAAGAGTTAAACTTTATATTAAAAGATAAAGATAAGTTGAAGCTTCTGTACAAATCTATCTTCAATATTGGAATGAGCAATATTGAAAACAATTATGAAACAAGTTTGAGGTGTGTTTCTAATGCTATGGGATGGATGATTTTAGGTAGTATTAAGAGAGGACAGGGCGATTTAACTAAGTATCTACTTGAAAGGGCAATAGAAATATTTAATATAGCAAAAAATATGAATATATCAGAAAAAACATTGACATTTATTATGACACTTTTCACAACCATTGGAACATATTGCTATAAGGAGCCACATTTGTATAGTTATAGAAAACTAATATTGGAAGAACTAAAAACAGTGGATATTGGGATTATTACAACAGCAATTAAATTAAGAACAAGTGAGAATAATACGTGGAACGATTTGTTTGATAATAAAACAGAAGAATTAACAAAACAATTTCTTAATGATATATATAAAAGTAGGCAATAAAGATAGAGTTGACAAGACAATGAGAAGTCGCCCTCCATGGCGACTCTTAAGTCTGGGGGCGACCAACTTCATTTAACAACAGGGTTCCCGGCTCTGTTCCCTTCGGTCACTCCGGCCCATATTGCCAGGCCTAAGCCAGGTCTGGACGGCACCTCCTCCACCAAGGGTAAGAACTAGGGTTCAGTCGGTGCCTCTAAGGCCCGGCAACATCGGGAACCCGGAACGTTAGGCGACATATCAATATGAGCAGGAAGCTGTAGCCTATTCAATTGGATATCGTGCTTTATTGTGAATTAATATGGGAGAAAATCGTGAAATGAGATAATAATCAAAATTTGCAAAGGAGCACACTGATATGAAAAAATATAAATTGGCATCAATATTGATGATTATACATGGAGCTTTTATGGAAATAGGAGGTTGTCTTCTTTTAATTCCTTTTTTAGTTATGGGAACAGATAAATATGGTGTCGGACAATATTTTTATTTTATTGTTCCATACTTTCAAGAAAACCTTCATTTAATGGCGATTGCCGGAATTATATTTGGAATCATTAGAGTAGTAGGAGCAGTAGGATTATTGAAAAACAAAATGTGGGGTTTATTACTTTCTGTTATCAATTGTGTTATTTCTATGGCATTGATGATATTTATGCTTCCAGCGGGAATTATGGATGGAATATTTTCATGCAGTGCATTAGTTCTTATTTTATTACAATATTTTGGAGATAAAGAAATAGGGTAATAGCTTCACAACTTACAATTTGCAATGATGATTTGCTTTACAATCTTTATAAATTACGAATATTTATCTTCTATAAAAGACACGACACCTAACAATATGTTCCCGGACACCATAAAATTAAAGCTGAGAATAGAATGCATTTTGATAAATGGTAAAGCCCTCCTTGGCTGTTGAGTTGAGAAGGGGACGCTGGAGATCAGCTACGTTCCTGCTGGCGGGGTGCGGTATTCGAAAAAATTTTTTATACTGATTATTGCGGCTGGTTCTTACAGAAAACCGACAAAGTGAAGACAACTGACTTTGGTGTTTTATTCATGTTGAAGAAAAGGAGAATAAAGGATGTATGCAATTGAATTGTTTTTTTCAGAAGAAGTGGAAGATTATATAAAAAGGAAATGGAAAGAACTATCCTTGAGCAATATTTCATCATCTTATTCTGAAATTGAGGGAATTAGACCACATGTAACATTAGCTGTTTATAAGGATCTACAAAATGTAGTTGACTTAAAACATGACTTTATGGAGTATTTTAGTGATATAAGGTCAATGCAAGAGCTTATCTTTGTTGATGTAGGAGTGTTTCCAACGACAGGAACAGTTTTTTTGAGACCAACAGTTACAAGAGAACTAATAGATTTTCATTTCAACTACCACAGAGCTTTTGAAAAATATTCAAAGTACGCTGATTACTATTATATTCCGGGTATTTGGAATCCTCATTGTGGTTTTGCAACAAATCTTAATAATGATGAGATGAGTAGGGCTATTTCTTGTATTATACAGGACTTTAACCCTAAAAAGGGCTTGGTAACAGAGATTGGATTAGTACATATAATCCATGATGGTAGTAGATTTGTTAGCAGTAAAACTATACTTTCTAGAAAACTGAGTTGAGTGCCAACTACAAACTCCTAGCAGATTGAAGAAACGATAGAGATGTCCAAAGAGGCTAGAAAGCATTAAAAAAAGATGCAGCTTGGCAAAGCAAATACCATAGCTACATCCTATTATATTTTAATGACTGCCCAGACATATTATAGTCCTAGCATTTTTCTCATATCATTTTTGTTTCTTGCCCCTGCCTGCATGGAGGTTATTTTTCCATCCTTTATTACTGCCAGGGTTGGAATGCTGGTTATTTTAAAGGCTGCAGCAAGCTCAGCCTGCTCATCTACATTTATCTTGACTACCTTGGCTTCTCCCTTGACCTCTTCACTTAGCTGGTCAATAATTGGGCCTACCATCCTGCAGGGCCCGCACCAGGGTGCCCAAAAGTCTAGTAGTACTGGTAGGTCGGATTTCATTACCTCATTATCAAAGTTATCAATTGTTACATTTATAGCTGCCATCTCCATCTCTCCTTTAGCTCTTTTTAATATACTTTATATTTTCAAACTTAAATTTTGTAATCAGTAAAGCCTATCTTTTTTACTATCTGACTATAATTATAATGAAATAAAAATATTTGTATGTAACTAAGTCACATTGCTATAAATCATACTATTTGGTAATATAAACTTATTAAGTCTATGGGAGGAAGGGCAGATGCCAGAGAAGATACGGATTGGTATATCAGGCTATGGAAACCTTGGTAGGGGCGTAGAGCTAGCCATTGAACAAAACTCTGATATGGATCTAGTGGCTGTATTTACCAGGCGACCACCAGAGACCATAAAGGTCAGGGACAAGCATACTAGGGTAGTTCATATAGACAAGGTAAAAAATTATAGGGATAAGATCGATGTAATGATACTTTGCGGTGGTTCGGCCACTGACCTACCAGAACAGGGGCCACATATGGCAGCTATCTTTAACACAATTGATAGTTTTGATAACCATGGCAGGATTCCTGAGTATTTTGACTCTATAGATAGGGTAGCTAGAAAATCAAAGAGGACAAGCATTATATCTGTTGGCTGGGACCCAGGCCTTTTTTCACTAAACCGGATGATGGCTGAGGCAATTTTGCCTGAGGGTAAATCCTATACCTTTTGGGGTAAGGGCGTGAGCCAAGGGCATTCTGATGCCATCCGCAGGCTAGAGGGGGTAGTAGATGCCATCCAGTATACCATACCCATCCAGGAGGCCATAGCCAAAGCCAAAAGCGGCGACAATCCAGACTTGACAGCTGGTCAGAGACACCTTCGCCAGTGCTTTGTTGTGGCAGAAGATGGAGCTGACAGGGGAAAAATAGAGCAGCAGATAAAGACCATGCCCAACTACTTTGCCGATTACAAGACTAGTGTAAGCTTTATTTCAAAAGAAGAACTAGAGCGCGACCACAAGGGCATGCCCCACGGGGGCTTTGTCATCAGAAGTGGCAAGACAGGGTCTGCAGGTGAAAACACCAATATATACGAATTTTCTATTAAGCTAGCTTCAAACCCTGAGTTTACAGCTTCAGTCCTACTAGCATATGCTAGGGCGGCCCATAGGCTAAGCCAGGAAGGACGATTTGGCGCTTTTACAGTCCTTGATATACCACCTGCTTATTTATCAGCAAGAAGGGCGGAGGACCTTCGCAGTGGCCTGTTATAGGCCTATGAGCCTAGCTTATCCTAGCTATATATGGTAAGATATTGGAGTAGGATACAATAAAAACTAGCAAATATGAGGGGGTATACTCAGGATGAAGGCTATTATTTTGGCAGCAGGCTATGCAACCAGACTCTATCCATTAACAAAGGACAGGCCCAAGGCCCTATTAGAGGTAGGCAGTATGCCTATTTTAGACCACATTGTTGAAAATGTAGAGCAAATTCCTGCAGTTGATGAGATTTTTATCATCACCAATGAAAAATTCTACAAGCACTTTACTGACTGGAGGGACCAAAGGCAAGGAGGACTCCCTATTACTGTATACAATGACGGTACNANTACAGAGGATACTAGACTAGGGGCTATTGGAGATCTAAAGTTTACTATAGACAAGGGTAAAATTTCAGACGATATCATTGTTCTAGCAGGGGACAACCTGATTGATTTTTCTATCTTGGACTTTTATGATTTTTACAAACAGGTCGATAGTGACTGTGTTTGTGTAAAGAAGATACCAATAGAGGATGCCAGCCGAATGGGGATTGTCCAGGTAGATGATAACAATAGGATAGTTGATTTTGAGGAAAAGCCCGACAAACCTAAATCAGACCTAGGGGCCTTTGCCATATATATCTACAAGAAAGATAGCCTAGCTATGATCGACAAGTACTTAAGTGAAGGTAATAATCCCGATGCCCCAGGCAATCTTCCTGCTTGGCTATGCAAAAGGCAGCCCGTGTACGCCTATGTGTTTGAGGGCAATTGCTATGATATAGGGACCCATGAGGCCTATAAAGAGGTACAAGAACTCTACAAGGACTTAGGTAGGTAATTTATTTGGATAGTGTATTTATGAAAGAGGCTCTAATAGAGGCCCAAAAGGCCTTGGAAAAGGATGAGGTACCAATCGGTGCAGTGGTGGTAAAGGACGGTATAATTATCGGTAGGGGCCACAACCTTAGAGAAACTGAGAAAGATCCTACCCTCCATGCTGAGCTTGTTGCCATACGGGATGCAGCAAAGGCTCTAGCTGGCTGGAGACTGTCAGGCTGTGAAATCTATGTGACAATAGAGCCCTGCCCAATGTGCGCTGGAGCCATCCTTCAGGCAAGGCTGGACAGGCTAGTCTTTGGGGCTAGAGACCCAAAGGCAGGCTGTGCAGGTAGCATATACAATTTACTAATTGATAATCGCTTTAATCATAGGACCCAGGTCAGCGAAGGAGTCTTAAAGGACCAATGTTCTAAAATAATAAAGGACTACTTTAGGAGCAAAAGAAATAAGTAGAAAGCTTTTCTTGCTTTTTATAGCAAAGAATTGCCTATTGAAAATTTAGGGGATCTTATGTTAAAATCATCAAGGTAATGCTAATTAAATAGCTTATGGAGGGGTGTCCGAGTGGCTGAAGGTGATTGACTCGAAATCAATTGTGCATAATATGCACCGGGGGTTCAAATCCTCTCCCCTCCGCCAAAAAACTATAAAAAGAAGTTGATTGCTAGCAGTCAACTTCTTTTTTAATGCGCAAATATTATCTATGGTAATACACTTAACTAATTTCCCCCATACTCGATGCCCTCAAGCCTACCATCAAAATACACTAGGTCCCTATCCTTATAATGCCAAACTGCCTTAAAGACCGTCGGATGACTATAGCCGTCCTCATTGGTCTGGTAGTCACTGCATATTGCTGACCAGGGGAAATACTCAATCTTGCCATCGGCGCCTGTCTCAGCACGATCTTGTGTTGTAAACTTTATCATTTGGAACTTGTCATTAAAATGGAATATCCCCTCAGCCTCTATGCCTTTATATGATATACTGCCCTTGACTCGGTAGTCATCAATTTCCTCTAGCCTAATAAAGCCTTGCAAAAGTGAGCTTGGCATAAAGATACTTTCAGCAAGGTATGTTACTAGGCATGCCTTATCCATTTCTGGCCCTTTCTCGTTAAAGAGGGTAATAGACTTTTCAATCATACCCTTCATTCCACCAAGACCAGCTGTGAGCGAGTCAAGGCCCTCAAAGGGTATAGCAAACAGGCTACTTTCAATTAGGGCATACCTTGTAGGATTGGCTGCAAAATTGTACTAGCAGTAGTCAATCGCAAGCTTTTTATCATCGGACCCTAGAATAAAGTCAACACCAAAGAAGGTAATCTTCATCCAGGCCATTTTTGCCTTGCCAATATAGCCGCAGGTATCCATGTATTTTTGGATGGCTAAAGGCATATGGGCAAAATCCTCTTTCTTAAAATACCCACCAGATAAATTGCTTTGCTGGCCTTTTGCTATAGCGACCTTGTTTTTAAAGCTTTGTTTTATAGGAGAATAAGGGATCTTAAAGTAAATAATAGTGATACAAATTAATAGTAATAGTGAACCCAAAAATACAGGCATTTTTTTACCCCTTTTCTTGACTTATTTCATTTTCCATTTCTATTACATTATTTAGTAGAGCACTTATCCCAATAGATGTTTTGTTTATAATTTCCTCATCTATTTCTAAAAACAATCTCTCTATAAATTGATTTTCTAGCTTGCTACGCTTTGCTAGGTAATCAGTGCATTTATCCGTTAGGGAAACCCGCAAAATCCTGGCATCGCTTTTATCCCTTTCAAGGGCAACAAAGCCCTTTTTCTCAAGAATGGTGGCCATTTTTTTAGCATTTTGTCTTGAAGTACCTATATAATTGGCAAGCTCAGTAATTGCTAGAGATACTTGCTCTGATCCTATGATACTTGCGATAAATAGCCATTGCTTTAATGTAATTTTGTCATCTAGCCCATCACCTAAGGCCTGCAAACGATTGGCCAAGAGAAAGAGGCCTCCGAAAATATGGGCCTTTTTTTCAAGGATGTCATCACTACTAGGCCTGTTTTCCAAAGCAGCTTTCTTAGTGGTATCCTGCATTAAAAACACTCCTTTATAGAAAGGGTAACTAGTTACCCTTATAGTATAGGTAACCGGTTGCCTAATGTCGATAGTTTTCTTTTTTTCTTTATTTTTTTCCTTTAGTCAACCTAAATTTAGCATTAGGGTGATATAATGTAGCTAGTGTGAAGAAAAAGGGAGGGAAGGCTTATGTGTTACAAGCCTAAAGTAGCCTTTATATGTGTCCATAATTCCTGCCGGTCCCAGATAGCAGAAGCCCTTGGGAAACACCTAGCAGGGGATGTGTTTGAGTCCTATTCTGCAGGAACGCAGATCAAAGCACAGATCAACCAGGATGCAGTAAGCATTATGAAAGAACTTTATGGAATAGATATGGAGAAAAACCAGCGTCCAAAGCTTTTAAAAGATATACCCTCCGTTGATATTGTTGTTACAATGGGGTGTAATGTCGATTGTCCAAATATAGGCTGCAAGCACCGTGAGGACTGGGGTCTAGATGACCCTACTGGCAAGAGTGTTGAGGCTTTCAAGCTTGTCATAGAGACAATAGAAGAAAATATTTATAAGCTTGCTATGAGCATTAAAAATAAAAGAATAAATTTAGGGAGCTAAGTATCAGGGCAAAAGTAGCAGCCCCGATTTCTAATGATTTTTGTCCTCAAACACTCTTTTTATATGGTAGTTATAAGGAGGACGGGACTCCTAACTTTGGACTCTTTTGCTGGTTTAGCTATTGCTGGTTTAATGAATTGGGGGTAATGGCCTGCATAGCTGGAGACAAGCTGACAAAGGACCGAATTAGAGAAAAGGGGGTTTTTTCAGCAAACTTGTAACAGAGTCCATTTTGCCCCTGGCAGACTATCTTGGCAACAAGGAAGGCTATTCACCTGACAAGATGAACATTAGTATAAATACTAAAAAGGGTGAAGTTCTAGATGTGCCAACGCTAACTGATAGCCCTTTGACCTTTGAGCCGGAACTAGCGGAATCAATTTGCATAGGAGATGGGGACGTTTTCCTTTGCAAGATTCGAAATGTTTTAGCAGAGCAAGGCCTGCTTGACAAGGAAAAGGGTCTTGAAGACAGGCTAAGGCAGATAGCCCCTGTAAAAACTACCTGTAGTACATACTTTTCATGGTCTGGCAAAGAGCTTGGACCCTGGGGCGAGCCCAGAAAGGACTATATTATGTAGATAGAATAGGAGCTTGGCGGATTATTTATTCTGACCTAATAGGCGGTAGACCAATCTGATATAATTAATTTAAACTTGGGCCTATGAGGGGGATATTATGCACTATACTGATGCAAAGACGATACTTTCAGCTAAAAATGGCATGAACCTATATAGGGGCTGTACCCATGGCTGTATCTATTGTGATTCTAGGAGTAAGTGTTATCAGATGGATCATGATTTTGAAGATGTGCAAGTTAAGCGCAATGGTCCAGACCTACTAGAGGATGCCCTACGCCGAAAACGTAATAAGTGTATGATAGGGACTGGTTCTATGTCTGACCCCTATATGCCCCTTGAGGAGAGTGAGCAGCTGACACGCCGCTGTCTTGAACTTATTGACCGCTACAGCTTTGGCTTTACTGTCATTAGCAAATCAGACCTAATTCTAAGGGATTTGGACCTATTAAAAAGAATAAATGAAAAAACAAAGTGTGTAGTGCAGATGACCTTGACCACCTTTGATGAGGACCTTTGCAAAATCCTTGAGCCTAATGTTTGTACAACAGCCAGGCGGGTGGAGATACTAAATATTCTTAGAGATGAAGGGATACCTACAGTTATATGGCTTTGCCCTATCTTACCATTTATAAATGACACTGAGGAAAATTTGCGGGGTATATTAGACTACTGTTTTTCTGCTGGGGTAAAGGGTATTATTAACTTTGGTATAGGCCTAACCTTAAGGCAGGGTAACCGGGAGTATTTCTATCAAAAGCTAGACCAGCACTTCCCAGGTATGAAGCAAAGGTATATAGATGCCTTTGGCTTTAGTTATTCCTGTCCTAGTCCTAACCATAAAAACTTGATGGAGATCTTTTACGATGAATGTAAAAGACATGGAGTAATGTACAAAGTAGACTCAATATTTAAATACCTAAAGCAGTTTGAGGACAAGCAATCAGGTCAACAACTATCCTTTTTTTAAGCCAAAGCTGAGTTTTGGCAGGGAACTTGCTCTAGATGAGTACCCTGTTCAAAGCTTTTTTCTTGATGATATTTATTTTAGCTTGATGATAATAGTACAAAGGCTAATAATTTATATTAGGGCATATAGCAAAGTCAAGGCAGACCTATTTAAAATAGACCTCCTGTGATAAGGTGTCTTTATATAGCTTCTTTATCCTGTTCATTTCTAGTAGCAAGACCCATTTTCCGTTATTAGTGATTTGGTATACAGTTTTTCTACCTTTGCTATCTAAAACACTAATAAGCCCGTCTTTTAACATTTTACTCAATGTCCCATATACTGTGCCTGAGCCTAGCTCTATCCTGCCTTCTGTAAGGTCCTCGACAAATTTAANAATGCCATAACCATGTCTTGGTGTACTTAAGGAAAGTAAGATGTAGTAGGCTGTTTCACTCATGGGAATATATGATTTGGCTAGCTTTTGTAGGTTCAAGCTTTTAATCCCTCCTTTAGCTGGTCTTAATATGTCGCATTATGATATATCGTGATACGATATGTCGTATTTATACTATATCATGTCACGATATAGCGAATCAAGACTAATGTAAGTAATTTAATATTGACAGGTGTATGATTCAGGTGTATTGTTCAATAAATAGTAACTTGTGCATATAGATACTGATAGAGGATAATACTGTTTATCTTAAAAGGGAAAGGGGGGATATTAAGTGAAAGGTAAAAGACCTTTATTGCTACTAGTCCTCTTGTTTGTTATTGTACTTTCTTCATGTAATTTTAGTGTTTCTACAGCTAGGGTAAAGGAGGTATATCCTTGCAGAAGTGTAGATGAAGACGCAAAACCAGTAGATGAGACAGATGTCTTCTCTAGCTCGGATACTATTATGTATGTATCTGCATTGACTGCAAATGTTCCTAGTGATACCAGGGTAAAGATCGTATGGAAATACAATGATGGTAGCGGAGAACAATTTATTGATGATGTGGAACTAGTCTTAGATAAGTCTCGCTATATTCAAACACATCTAAGCTCACAAGAGGGATTTCCTCAAGGGACCTATATAGTAGAATTTTTTATAAATGATAGGCAAGAACCTGACAAGGTAGCAAATCTTACAGTGAAATAAGTAAAAAGAGAAATAAACTACTTATACTGCTGCACCAGTCTTTTAATCTGATTTTAGATTTAAAAGGGTAGGTGCTTTTTTCATATTCACCTATTTTGCTGACAGAGATAGTGGGGGCATAGGGTCAGTTGGGCCATAGGGACAGCGGGGCATAGGGCGAGTTGGGTCATGGGGGCAGCAGGGCATAGGGTCAGTTGGATCACGGGGACAGCGGGGCATAGGCTCAGTTGGGGCATAGGAAAAGTGGGAGCA
>JGI24708J26588_10002500_pt1 | contig 13872 bp, 11 predicted proteins | sample BioPla1DNA2_FD_26588 | JGI IMG/M metagenome (IMG submission 26588) | reverse complement strand
AGGAGTTTACTATGCGAAGGTGGCGGAATTGGCAGACGCGCTAGACTTAGGATCTAGTGGGTATTCCCGTGCGGGTTCGACTCCCGCCTTTCGCACCATAACACAGATAGTAACCCCGATTGTTGGCAAGGCCAAATCGGGGCTTAAATTTATCTTAAATAGATATTAAGCGGAATAAGAAAATTTCATAAGGAGGCTTATCATGGAAGTTGCAAAGGAAGTCCTGGAGGGCAATAAGGTAAAATTAAAAGTAGAAATTGAAAAAGAAAGGGTAAATGATGCCCTGGATAAGGCTTACAGGAAAGTTGTTAAAGATCTTGCTTTACCCGGTTTTCGGAAAGGCAAGGTACCCCGCAGAATTCTGGAAGCAAGATATGGCAAGGAAGTCTTACATAGTGATGCCTTTGATATTCTGGTTCCCCAGGCTTATATGGAAGCAGTAAAAACAGCTGAGATTGAGCCCATTGATCAACCAGAGATTGAAGATTTTTATATTGCTGAAAATGAGCCGGCTACTTTTACAGCCATCGTACAGTTGAAACCGGAAGTGGAGTTAGGTCAATATACAGATTTGGGTATTGAGAAAGAAGCTGTAGAATTAAATAATGAAGAAATTGAAGAAGTTTTAAAGAGACAACAGGAGCAACATGCCTATCTGGAGACTGTTGACAAANAGACAGTGGATGAAGGCGATTTTGCAATAATAGATTTTACAGGCTATGTTGATGGAGAGGAATTTCCTGGCGGTTCTGCCGAGGAATATACCCTGGAGATAGGCTCCGGTTATTTTATCCCTGGTTTCGAAGAACAATTAGTCGGTCAAAAAGTCGGTGAAGAAGTAGAGGTCAAGGTAACTTTCCCGGAAGATTATCAAGCTGAAAATCTGGCCGGCAAGGATGCTGTTTTTAAAGTTACTATAAAGGAACTCAAGGTAAAAAGATTACCTGAACTCAATGATGATTTTGCCAGGGAGCTCGGCGAGTTTGATACCCTGGATGAGTTAAAGGAAGATATCAGGGAGAATCTCCTGAAGCAAAAGGAAGATCAGGTTCAAAGGGAATATGAAGAAAAGCTGCTGGAAAAAATCAGCGAAAATGCTGAAGTAGATGTCCCGGATGTACTGGTTAATAATGAACTGGATATGATGCTGCAGAACATGGACTATACCTTAAGACAGCAGGGTGTTAATATTGAGCAGTACTTCAATTTTGTGGGAATCGATCCAGAAAATTGGCGCCAGGACAACTGGGAAATGGCTAAAGAAAGAGCCAAAATAAACCTGGTTCTGGAAGCTATTGCAAAAAAAGAAGGAATTGAAGTCAGTGATGAAGAAATAGATAATAAGATTCAGGAAATGACTGAAGGTAGTGAACAAAAACCGGAACAACTGAAAGCTTATCTGCTGGCCAGCGGGCAGTTGGATGGCCTGGTTCACTCCATGCTCATGGGTAAGGTCTACGAGTTTTTAATGGAGAACAACTAAATTTATAAATTGTTGGCTGTTGGTTTAAAGAATATCCTTTGAGGGAATAATGGTTTTAGAGGAGGGATCTTCAGTGCCGTTAGTTCCAATTGTTGTTGAACAAACAAATAGGGGTGAACGCTCCTATGACATTTATTCGAGATTGTTAAAAGACCGGATTATATTTCTGGGTGATGTAGTTACCGATCAGCTGGCTAATCTGGTTATTGCTCAACTATTGTTTCTGGAAGCAGAAAATCCTGACAAAGATATTTATCTTTACATCAATAGTCCTGGAGGTTCAGCTACTGCAGCCCTGGCTATGTATGATACAATTCAGTATATTAAGCCAGATGTACAGACTATATGTATGGGGCAGGCTGCCAGTGCAGGAGCACTTTTGCTGGCTTCTGGAACCAAGGGTAAGAGATATGCCCTGCCATATTCCAGGATTATGATTCATCAGCCTTCTGGCGGTGCCCGCGGAAAGGCTACTGAAGCAGAGATACACATTAAGGAATTATTGAGAATAAGAGAGATTCAGAATGAAATTTTAAGTAAACATACAGGAAGAGATATTGAACAAATTCGCCGTGATGTTGAACAGGATTATTTTATGTCAGCCGAAGAAGCTGTTGAATATGGTATAATAGATGAGGTAATAACCCGTAAAAAAGATTGAAAAGGGTGATATGAATTGTTCAAATTTGGAGATGAGAAGAGTCAGCTTAAGTGCTCTTTTTGTGGCAAGTCACAGGAACAGGTACGCAAGTTAGTGGCCGGGCCGGGAGTATATATCTGTGATGAATGTATTGAGCTCTGTAATGAGATTATTGAAGAAGAATTGACTGATGACTATGGTCTCAGTCTGGAGAATATACCCAAACCCCATGAGATTAAGAATATACTGGATCAGTATGTTATAGGACAGGAAAGAGCCAAAAAATCACTATCTGTAGCTGTTTATAATCATTATAAACGGGTTAATACAGATATGAAGATTGATGATGTAGAGTTACAAAAGAGTAATATCCTGCTGGTAGGTCCTACTGGATGTGGAAAAACATTACTGGCTCAAACCCTGGCCAGGATACTCAATGTTCCTTTTGCCATTACCGACGCTACATCTCTGACAGAGGCTGGCTATGTAGGCGAGGATGTGGAAAATATCCTGCTTAAACTTATTCAGGCTGCTGATTATGATATTGAGAGAGCTGAAAAAGGTATTATCTATATAGATGAAATCGATAAAATAGCAAGGAAATCAGAAAATCCTTCCATAACCAGGGATGTGTCCGGCGAAGGGGTTCAACAGGCTCTTCTAAAGATATTGGAAGGAACAGTAGCCAGTGTGCCCCCGCAGGGCGGTAGGAAACATCCCCATCAGGAGTTTATCCAGATTGATACTACCAATATTCTCTTTATTGCCGGTGGGGCCTTTGATGGCCTGGAGAATATTATTAATTCCAGAATAAGCAGCAAGGTTATGGGCTTTGGGGCGGACATCCAGAGTAAAGCTGAGCGGAACCTGGGAGAGATATTGGAGAATATTATGCCGGAAGATCTCCTGAAGTATGGGCTGATTCCGGAATTTATCGGACGTTTTCCTCTTGTAGTTACCTTAAATGAGCTTAGTGAGAATGATCTGGTAGATATATTGACAAAACCCAAGAATGCCCTTGTCAAACAATATCAGAAGTTCTTTGAGATGGATAATGTAGAACTGGAATTTACAAATGATGCTTTAATTGCCGTAGCCCAAAAAGCTATAGAAAGAAGTACAGGGGCCAGGGGTTTAAGGGCAGTCGTGGAGGAAGCTATTCTGGATTTAATGTATGATTTGCCCTCACAGACAGATGTTCAAAAATGTATCATTGACGCGAAGGTTATAAATGAAAATAAAGAACCTGAGTTAATCAGGAAGAAAGAAAAAGAAGAGACTGCCTGATGTAGATAATTCAAAAGTCCTTTCCTCCAGGGGAAGGGACTTTTTTACTGGAATGATTTTGTATAAAAATTGCCCCGGATAATCTACTGAAAAACAGGATATACTAAATTCTGTAAAAGTAGAAAGAACAGGACTTTGTTAAGAGGGGGCAAATAGATGGATCTATCAGTTGTTACTGTTTTAACCATATTGCAGTTATTTTTCAGTATTGTAATCGGATTGTATTTCTGGAATATGTTGAAGAGCCAGCAGGGGACTAAAAGGGCGGTTATAAAAGAATCTAAAAGTGAACTGAATAAGTTGCGGGCCATGAGAAGGATTTCTTTAACCGAACCCCTGGCAGAAAAAACCAGGCCAGAAAAGTTTCAAGATATAATTGGCCAGGAAGAGGGAATAGAAGCCCTGAAGGCTGCAATCTGCGGTCCCAATCCACAACATGTTATCATCTATGGTCCGCCCGGTGTCGGTAAAACAGCTGCTGCCAGGCTGGCCCTGGAGACAGCGAAAAGATCAGCAGGTTCTCCTTTCAGGATGGATGCTAAATTCGTGGAAATAGATGCAACTACAGCCCGATTTGATGAAAGGAGTATAGCTGATCCCCTGATTGGTTCTGTCCATGACCCTATTTATCAGGGGGCAGGGGCCATGGGGGCTGCAGGTATACCGCAACCTAAGCCTGGAGCTGTAACCAGAGCCCATGGCGGTATACTCTTTATTGATGAGATTGGTGAATTGCATCCCATACAGATGAATAAGCTTTTAAAGGTCCTGGAGGACCGAAAGGTTTATCTGGATAGTGCTTATTACAATGAAGAGGATAGTAATATTCCTCAATATATTCATGATATTTTTCAGAATGGTTTACCGGCAGATTTCCGCTTAATTGGTGCCACTACCAGGCAGCCCCATGAGATACCACCTGCTATAAGGTCCCGTTGTCTGGAGATATACTTTAATCCCCTTTCTCCTGGGCAGTTGAGGTTAATTGCCCGGAGGGCAGTTGACAGGATAGATTTCAGCATTGAAGATAAAGCCTTAGACCTGCTTACTGGTTATGCGGGAAATGGGCGGGAGGCTGTAAATATGGTTCAACTGGCTGCAGGTATGGCCTTGACTGATGGCCGCAATATTATCAGCCAGGAAGATATGGAAAGGGTTATCAACAGCGGCCGTTATACTCCCAGACTGGATAAGAANATTCCTGAATCTCCCCAGGTGGGGGTTGTCAATGGACTGGCAGTACATAGTGCCAATANCGGGCTATTACTGGAGATAGAGGCCTCTGCTATCAGAACAGGNCGGGGAAAAGGCAGAATTAGTATTACAGGAGTTGTAGATGAAGAGGAACTGGATGGAGGCAGCCGCAGAATCAGGAGAAGGAGTATGGCAAAAGAGGCAGCGGAGAATGCCCTGACTGCCTTACGGCGAATGCTGGAGATTAATCCCCTGGATTATGATATACATATCAATTTTCCGGGAGGAATACCGGTAGACGGGCCTTCTGCCGGTGTGTCCATGGCTGTGGCTGTCTATTCTGTCTTGAGTAATACGCCGGTTGATAATTCGATTGCCATGACAGGAGAAGTATCCATCAGGGGACTAATAAAACCGGTAGGTGGTATTGCAGAAAAGGTGGAGGCAGCCATAAGGGCGGGAGCCCGGAAAGTCCTTATTCCTGCTGATAATTATCAGAATATCTTCAGGAATTTACGGGAAATAGAGGTTATTCCAATCAGGACCCTGGAAGAGGCCATCGAGGCCGCCATTACCGTAAAAGAGGAAGAGAGAATCCAGGTGATTTCAACAGAGAGACTAATACCCCTCTCAACCTGAAATAGTTATCTATAATAAGAAAATACAGGATATTTTAACCTCGTCTTCTGACGAGGTTATTTATAAAATTGATATTTAACGAAAAATGTATTAAATTAATAAGTCAGGCAGGAAAATCAATTTCTGAATAGAAATAAATCTATGGAGGTGATGAACAGTGATAAAGAAAAGGATTAAATATATAGAAGACATGGACAATATCATAGAATTGCCCTTGCTGGCATCACGTGGTGTTGTTATCTTTCCATATATGGTATTGCCATTACTGGTTGGCAGAGATAGATCTATCGGGGCCCTGGAGCAGGCCATGGAAGAAGGCAAGCAGATATTGGTTACTGCCCAGAAAGATGAGACAATAGAAGATCCCGAAAAGGAAGACCTTTATGATGTAGGTACAATTAGTGAAATTAAACAGCTGGTGAAACTGCCCAATGGTATGATTAAAGTTGTTGTAGCTGGAATAGCCAGGGCAAAAATACTGGAATTTATACAGGAAGAGGAATATTTCCTGGTTAAGGCAGAGCGCCTGGAAACTGATGAGGAAAAAGATATTCAGGTAGAGGCTTTGATGCGTTCAGCTCTGGATGGGTTCCAGGAATATATCAAATACAACCGCCATTTGCCCGCAGAAACCATGTTGACAGTTAATAATATTGAAGAACCAGGGAGATTGGCGGATGTTATTGCCTCTCATCTGGAATTGAAGNTGAAAGATGAACAACAGCTGCTGGAAACCATTGATGTTAAAGAAAGACTGGAAACATTATTAGCCTTCCTCAGCAATGAGATAGAGATTCTGAAGGTAGAAGAACAGATTCATAAAAAGGTTAGAAAACAGGTTGAAAAGACCCAGAAGGAATATTACCTGCGGGAGCAATTAAAGGCTATCAAGGAAGAACTGGAAACAGATTCAGATGATCTGGAAATACAGGAGTATGAAGAAAAGGCAGCCAGGCTTGACCTGCCAGAAAAGGTTGCCGAAAGGATTCAAGAAGAAATTTCAAGGCTCAGCAGGACTCCTTCCATGTCTCCGGAGGCTACTGTGATCAGGAATTATCTGGATTGTGTCCTTGATCTGCCCTGGGGTATTTATGATGAGGAAGAGATAGATTTAGAGGAAGCAGAAAAGATCTTAAATGAAGATCATTATGGACTGGAAGATGTGAAGTTAAGAATCCTGGAGTATCTGGCAGTGAGGAAACTGGCTCCTGAGCAAAAAGGTCCAATCCTGTGTTTGATTGGCCCTCCGGGTGTTGGCAAGACCTCCCTGGGCCGGTCCATCGCCAGGGCTCTAAAGAGGAAGTTTGTCCGAATCTCCCTGGGTGGAGTGCGGGATGAGGCTGAAATAAGGGGTCACCGCAGGACCTATATTGGTTCAAGGCCAGGCCGGATAATCAATGGAATGCGGGAAGCCGGTTCCAGCAATCCTGTCTTTTTGCTGGATGAAGTAGATAAGATGACAGCCGATTTTCGTGGCGATCCAGCTGCAGCTTTACTGGAAGTGCTTGATCCTGCCCAGAATACTGATTNTACAGACCATTATCTGGAATTACCCTTTGACCTATCCCAGGTCTTATTTGTCACCACAGCCAATGTATCCTATCCTATCCCTCCACCATTACTGGATAGGATGGAGGTTATAGAGATATCCGGTTATACAGATGAGGAAAAAGTAGAGATAGCTAACAGGCACCTGATTCCAAGGGTTAAAGAGGAACACGGCCTGGATGATGAGAATATTTATTTCTCCAGGAATGCTATATACAGGATTATCAGGGAATATACCCGGGAAGCCGGTGTGCGGAACCTGGAAAGNAAACTGGCTACTGTAGCCAGAAAGGTCAGCAAGGAGATCGTAGAGGGAAGAGAGCGGCAGGCCAGGATTACTACACAGAATCTGGAAAAATATCTGGGGGTTCCAATTTTCAAGGATGAAAAGGCTGAGAAGAAAAACCGTGTTGGTGTCGCTACAGGGATGGCTTATACCCAGGCAGGAGGAGATATCCTGGATATAGAGGTTGCAGTCGTACCTGGTAAAGGCAAGCTGATGCTGACAGGTTCTTTGGGTGATGTGATGAAAGAATCAGCCCAGGCGGCCCTCAGTTATATCAGATCCAAATCTCAACTCCTTGGCCTGGAAGAGGATTTCCATGAGAAATATGATATCCATATTCATGTGCCCCAGGGTGCTGTGCCGAAGGACGGGCCATCAGCAGGAATTACTATTGCTTCTGCTATTGCTTCTGCTCTGAGTAATAGACCCCTCAGGGGAGATCTGGCCATGACCGGTGAGATAAGCTTGAGGGGCAGGGTTCTGCCTGTGGGAGGAATCAAGACCAAGGTACTGGCAGCACGCCGTTCAGGCCTTAAAATGGTAATACTTCCTCTGGAAAATCAAAAAGACTTTCAGGAGATAGATGAGAAGATAAGGCGCAGCGTCAAGGCAGAATTTGTAGAACACATGGATGAGGTCCTGGAACTGGTACTGTTGGATGGTGAGCAGGGTGAAATTTAGTAATCCCCGTTTTGAGATCAGTGCCTATAGCAGCAAAGACTTTCCTGCTCATAACAATCGGGAGGTTGCCTTTTCCGGCCGTTCCAATGTAGGAAAATCCTCCATGATCAATAAACTTACAAATAATAACAAATTGGCCAGAACCAGTTCACAACCAGGAAGGACCCAGAGTATAAATTTTTACAACATTGATGATAGGTTTTATCTCGTTGATTTGCCTGGCTATGGTTTTGCCAGGGTCCCGAAAAAACTGAAAGATAAATGGTCAATTTTAATCGATGATTATCTGCATAATAGAGAAAACCTCGCCGGAATAATTCAGATTGTTGATGCCAGGCATAAACCTTCCCGGGAGGACCAGATGATGGTAAACTGGTTAATGGAAACCGGGATACCTACCTTAATTGTGGCAACAAAAGCAGATAAGATTTCCCGTGGCCAGCGGGCAAAACAGGAAAAACTGATCAGGGAAACACTTGCCCTCAGGGCAGGTGTTCCCTTCTGTTTTTTCTCAGCAAAGACCGGCGAAGGTTTAAAAGAAGTGGAAAGTTTTATCAGGGATATCATTGATAATAAAGGAAGTCAGTAAAATGTGCAAAAAGGCTTATACAGCATCATTTGCCAGCATCTATGACGATGTTATGGGTACAGTACCCTATAAAGTCTGGTATGATTACCTGCAGGAGGTTATGGCTTTTTACGGGTTTGAAGCAGGAAAAGTACTGGACCTGGCCTGTGGTACCGGGAACATGAGTATTTTATTTGCCCGGGATAATTATCAGGTTACAGGAGTGGACCGTTCAAGTGGTATGCTGGAAGTTGCCAGACAGAAAGCAAAGGAAGAAGGGCTGGAGATAAATTTTATAGAGGCAGATCTATGTTCTTTTCAGGTAAAAGAGAGATATGATCTGGCAATCTCTCTTTTCGATAGCCTTAATTATATCCTGAAACTGGAGGATTTAAAAAAGGTCTTTAAAAATGTATATGATTCACTCAGAGATGGGGGAATCTTTGTCTTTGACGTAAATACTATCAGCAGGTTAATGAGTATTGAGCCAGGAACAACTATTTTAAATGGTGAAGATTACACCTGTATCTGGGAAGATATAGTCAATAAAGAGGAAAAACTCTGGCAGGTTAAGTTAAAGATATATCATAAAGATACAGGGGAGTATCATGAAGAATTTCACCAGGAAACTGGCTATAAGATTGCTGATTTAAAGGAAGGCCTGAAAGAAGCCGGTTTTCAGGATATGGATGTCTATAATGCCTATACATTTACTGAAGCCAGTGATAGTGATAACAGGATTTATTTTGTAGCTTTAAAGAATAGAAAAGGGGCTGTGGTGAGACCAGTGCTCCGTTCAGTTAAAAATCTGAAATGGGGTATCAAAAGATTTATTAATGGCCTGTGATCCTAATTCCTTGTGCCGATTAAAATCAGGATTACACCTGCTGCTATAAGCAGCAGGTTTTTTAATTCCAGCCTATCTCTGATTTCTACTAGCCCGACAAAGGTGACCAGAAGCAGGATAAGGGGTCCCACTAGTCCAAGAATGGCATTGATTTTTATAGCTGTAGCAACATTTTTGAAATAATACATTAAAAAGGCTGCTCCCATTTCCATTAAACTTGAGAGTAGCCGCAGGAAGATCATTATATAAAGGGCGTTATTTAAGTTCATGGGATGGTTTCCCTCCTGATTATAAATAGAATACCATAAGTCAAATACTCCTATTTAATTTATATGCGGGGTCTTTATCTTGATGACAGGGGCAGCCTTTCTTAAATTATAAAGATGAATTTCTGGAAATAAAAAGAGGCCTTATTTCTCCTTTGAAATTAATGCCTCTTTTTATTTAAAATATTATTATTCTTTTGGTTTCAGATTAAGTTAGCTGATTATGCCTTTTCTATAGGTTTTACCACTTTATTCAAATCTTCATTTTTTCCTTTTTTTCTACCCCAGAAGGTTTTTTTCAGCCAGGGCAGCAGATAATAATCTACACTTAAAGCCCGGCCGGAACCAATAAGAGATATTGAACTGAATAACCACCAGGGTAATGAATCATGTGCCGGGTAGAAGCCGGACAGGAAGAAGTTTATGGTCATAAAGGTAGAACCAAGGGCAGCCAGTGGTGTAAGTATTCCCAGAAGAAGGGCAATACCCAGAGCCAGCTCACCCATGGTCACCATCCACTGGAATAAAAAGGCATGGGGAAAGACAACTGCCTCCATGAAATCTACATACCAGCCAACAGGATTTGGGCCTATTGGTGAGGTGGAAGCACCGGCTACCAGTTTGTCTCCATAGGCAAGCCAGCCGCTATTTACTTTATCCAGTCCAGATTGGAGCCATTGTATACCAAGGAAGATACGTAAAATGGCGAAGAAGATGGAGTATCCTCTCTGACTGATATGGCCCAGTATCCGGGCAGTAGCTCCTTTGCCTTTACCCTGTTTTTCCATATAATCCAGGGAGTATTTAACCCCATTTTTGAGACCGCCTATTCCCAGAAGATAGTGGATATTAACCATATGTTTCATGAAAAGGGCCGGCCACCCCTTAAGGGAGATTCCCATCAAATCAGCAACACCATATCTGCCGCCAATGGAAACCATGATTCCATGTAATTTAGGACTGATTTTTACTTTTGCTTTACCATTTATATCTGCTGCGATATTTACGGCGGCTGTTTTACCTGTCTGCAGGGCTGCTTCTACCAGTGCCGGCAGGATTTTTTTATTATTCCAGGGTATTGCGGCATTATCTCCGATGGCATAAACCTCCGGATAATCCAGGGTCTGTAAATACTCATTTACCTTTATGCGGCCATTTCTTTTACTCTCTAATTCCAGACTGCTGGCTATATCGGAAGCACTGACACCACAATTCCAGATAACTGTCCGGCAGGCTATTTCTTCACCATTGTCCAGAATCAGGCCATTTTCTTTTACTTCCTGGACAAAAGAACCTGTTTTCAGATTGACTCCTCTTTTCAGGAGATAGTTGCTGGCTTTTTCAGCCAGCCTTTTATCAATATTGGGTAAAATCTGTTCCAATCCTTCTACCAGATACAGTCTTACTTCTTCCTGGGGGATTTCGTACTGGCTGCAGAGGTCATTTATCCATTCCAGTAATTCACCGACCATTTCAACNCCGGTAAATCCTCCACCACAGACAGCAAAACTCAATAATTCCTTTCTGTTTTCTGCATCTTTGGCCAGCCTGGCTTCCTGAAAGCATTTCTGGATATGTTTATTGATTTTTTTTGCATCTTCCAGAGACCAGAGGGTAAAGGCGTTTTCGCTGGTTCCTTTTACCCCACAGTCACTGGCTTTGCTGCCGGTTGCCAGGAGTAAATAGTCATACTTATACTCATAATTTTCTGATCTCAGGGTTTTCCCGGTAAAATTGATTTCGCTGATATAATCTTCGATAACATTTACCCGGGAGGAAGCAAATAGCTCATCCAGGCTTATCTGAACACTATCACCATCAATTCTATTCCCTGCTACCTCGTGTATTCCACTTAAAAGAACATGATAGGGATTATTATTTATAAGTGTAATTGTAACATCATGATTGTTTTTCAACAGCCTGTTGAGAGTTTTTGCTGCTTCTATGCCACCATATCCTGCTCCCAGAACTATGATGTTTTTTCCCATTAAATTACCTCCTCTAGGTTTATTATTTCCTTCACAATCAATTTTTAAAATTTTACAAGGACGACTTATGAGAAATTTTGTTATATATTGCACAAATAAATTATAACATAATAATAACTATTTGCAATAAAAAATGCAATAAGAGGCCGCAAAAAATTGACGAATGTAATAAAATATTATATAATAATAATCAAAAGGAAGAAAAAATAATTAGTACAACTAACAATATAAGTAAGTGTTTTCACTAATTATTTCAGTTGTACATCAAAAAATTAAAAGGAGGCGTTGTCATTGAAAAGAATTTTTCTACTGACTATTGCTATTTTCTTAGTATCAAGTTTACTTATTTTTGCTGCTGATTATAAGGATGGGCTTTATATTGGATTTGTACCTGGCAGAGATGATACAGTGGTGGAAGTTGGTATTTCCAATGGCCTTATTGTCCAGGTAAACATTGTTTCACCTGTTAAATTGGAGGCTACATACAGTTTTGGACCCGGTATTGATGCCTTCATTGAATATCCAGGAAAAGTATTGGCCAATCAAAATACTGACATTGATGCAGTTGCGGGTGCTACTGGCAGTTACGAAGATTACAATAAGGCAGTTCAGATGGCACTGGATATAGCCAGCGGCAGATACAAAGGCAATAAGTATTATGGCCTTGCTAAAGACTTTGCCCACGGACATGTCCTGATTGAGATTACAGTTGAAGGTAAGAAGGTAACTGATCTGAGGTTTGTAACCAATGATAGTGGCAGCGACAGGGTTACCTTGATGAAGCCCAAAGATGCAAGCTATCCATTTGCTCCTGCCAGAGAATTGTTTAGCTCTTTCAAGGATAAAGCCCTGGCGGCTATTGAGGCAGGCAAAAATGAGGTAGACCTGGTTGCTGGTGCTACTTCCAGTTCCATCAGTTTCAATGCCGCTTTACAACATGCCTTAAGCCAGGCTGGTTTATAAAATAACTCAACAATATATGATGAGTAAAAGCCCCTTTGAAGGGGCTTTTGTTTAATTGACATTATATTCATTATCTTTTATACTAAAGTTGGTAAGAATACATAACAGGCCAGGTGTTTAATTATGAGAAGAAGAAAAACTAATTATCCAGTATTTGTAACACTGCTTTTTATAATTCTGATGATTGCTTTCTTTCGTTCTGGTTCTCCGCAGAATGATTTAAAAAACATGTCGGAGAAAACCAGAACNAATTTTTTAATGAATACAATGGTTCAGATAAGGGTTTATAGTGAAGAACCGGACAGGCATATAGATAGGTCTTTTGAGCTGGTACGTAATATAGAAGAAAAGATGAGCAGGACCCAGACTGGCAGTGACATTTACAGGATTAATGAAAATAGCTCAGGTAATGATTATATTACTATCAGCTCTGATACATTCAGGGTTCTGGAAAGGGCTGTTTATTTTGCTGAGTTGACAGGAGGAAAATTTGATCCCACTGTTGGCCCGTTGGTAGAATTATGGGGTATAGGTACTGCCGGAGCCCGGGTCCCAACAGAGGAAGAGATAGAAAAAGCCCTGTCCCTGGTTGATTATAGAAAACTTGTACTGAATCCTGAGGACAATAGTGCAAAATTATTGCAGGAAGGAATGAAACTGGATTTAGGGGCTATAGCCAAGGGTTATGCTGCAGATGAAGTTGGGAAATTATTAAAGGAAGAAGGTATTGAGAGTGCCTATATTAATCTGGGAGGCAATGTCCTGCTGGTAGGAGGCAAACCTGACGGAAGCCCCTGGAAAATAGGTGTCCAGGATCCCCGTCTTAACCGGGGGAATGTAATGGCCAGTATTGAATTAATAGATAAGACCATAGTCACTTCCGGAAATTATGAACGTTATTTTGAGGAAGAGGGCGTTATCTATCACCATATCCTGGATCCGGATAGCGGATACCCGGCCAATAGTAATGTAATAAGTGTAAGTATTATCTGTGACAGTTCACTCGATGCTGATGCCCTTTCCACCAGTATCTTCATCCTGGGGTTGGAAAAGGGGTTAGAATTGATTAATCAACTGGAAGGCTTTGAAGCTATATTTATTACTGATAATCTGGGAGTTGTATTAACAGAGGGTTTAAAGGGTAAGGTTACCCTATTGAATAATGATTTTTACTTTCTGGGAAGTGATTAGATGGAGAGATTTGCAGAAATAATTGAGAAATTAGACAGTCTTATGTTAAGGTACTGTAAATCCACCAGTTTAATTCTGAATACTGCGGTGGAGGATTTGATTGATGGCGGCGGCAAGAGGCTAAGGCCTATTATGGTAATGCTGGCCGGCAGTTTTGGAAACTTCGATGAAGATAAATTACTACATGTGGCTGCCGGTATAGAGCTTTTACATATGGCTACATTGGTTCACGATGATATAATTGATGAAGCCAGGTTGAGGAGAGGTAAGATTACTGCCCAGGAAAAGTTC
>JGI24708J26588_10002497_pt1 | contig 13877 bp, 15 predicted proteins | sample BioPla1DNA2_FD_26588 | JGI IMG/M metagenome (IMG submission 26588) | reverse complement strand
GCGGCAACTAAGGCGGATTTAAAAGAAATCTATGGTATTGTTATTGACAATATCCAAAAGGACACGCTTTCAAGTGGCTTGAAATCACAGGCATACACAGGCAATCCAGCGGCAGGAAGCGTTGAATTTAAGAGGTTTGTTAATTCAGCGTCTAAGAGCTATGGCACAGCTAGGGCGGCGGCGAAAGGCGACGCAATCACAGCACCGCCAACAACTGTAAATCTTGATGTGCATAAGGAAATTGTTGAGGAAGTCGCAAAGTTTGACCTTGATACTTTCGGGGTAGGCTCAATTATGGCAAGACGTGCGGCGAACCATATCGACACAGTGGTATCAGATTTGGATATCGCATTTTTTGATGCGGCTGCGAATGCTGCTACTGCAGCTACACCAACAGGCACGACAGCACTTGAAAAGCTAGAGGAAACAATTCTCACGCTTGAGACAGTAAAAAACGATTATGTTCGTGGCGTACCCCGTAATATGATTGTGGCTGTTGTATCCCCTGCGTTTTACAGTGCGATCCGCACTAAGTTGGACAGCTTACCAAATCCAAACGTTGACACAGTAGCAGAGGAATTTGGAATGTATCATGGAGTTAGAGTATATAACGGGCTTAATTTGCCGGACGGAGTAGACGCAATTGTAATGGCTACTGGAGCCGTTGCCCAACCAGTTGTTACATACCAATATGAAGAACCAGAGAAAATCCCAATGTCAAACGATTTTGCAGTGAGTATGTTTTACGATTATGGGGTTAAGGCTTTGACGCCTGATTTAATTTTTAAACTAGAGGCGTAGCCATGAAATATAGAAATATAAATACGGGGATAATTGTTGAGCCACCTTGCAAAATATCGGCTCAAGCTTTTGCCCAATCGCCTATCTGGGAGGAGGTTAAGGAATGCTTGAAATCAGCAAAAACACGTACATCAGCAGAGAATACGCAGACGAATACATCTCCAGCAGATACAGAAGCAATAGCAAAGACCGAAAGAGATGGGAAGAAATCAGCAACGAGGACAAAGAAATCCTCTTAATCAGTGCCTGTGATGAATTGGAAAACTTACAATGGCAGGGCAGAACCGCTACAAAGGGGCAGGCGATGGCATTCCCTCGCTTGCCTTTTCAATACGGCAGAGTTGAGGAAATCGCCCCTTTGAGGGTTAAACAAGCACAGGCTGAACTTGCTTTGTGGCTATCTGATGATACAAGGCAATCAAAATTATCTCAAAGGCAAGAGTTACAGTCGCAGGGCGTTGAAAGTTTCAGCATAGGCGATTTATCTGAAAATTATGGGGAGGGAGTTGGCGAAAAGTCAGCTCCTTTACTATGTTTAAAAGTTAAAAATCTGATATCCCCATACTTAAACGGGGGCGTTGATATATGTTAGGTGATTATTTAAACCAAACCGTAGTATATCATTGTAAAACTGGCACGGACGATAGAGGACAGCCAATATATGCAGACCCGATAATACTCCCCTGCCGCCATCAACCTAAAATACAAAATGTAGTTACCGCAACAGGGCAAATCGTGCAGACACAGCATGTGTATTACCTTGCGGACTATGTCGCGGAGGGCGATATGTTGGATAATAAAATCGTTATGGCAATGGCTGATTGGGTTGATATAGGCGGCGAAATTATCGGGCATAAGGCGGTGGTTTGATGGCTAAAAAAGGTTTTACAGTTTCACTTGATTGTAAGGAATTAGATAGACAGCTTGATATGGCGTTAAAACGCAATCCCAAGGCTACTATTAAAGCCGTGAATGATTGCACTCTCGATTTATTAGCCCAATCAGTTAAGAGGGCTCCCATTGAGAGCGGGGAGTTGCGTGGGGGTGCGTTCGCACAGGTTAACCGATTGGTTACAGGTAGGGGCGTGAAAAAAAACTCGAATCCAGGCGGAATAGTTTCAACAGGCACGCCACCAGCTAGCACTAAAGCACTTGGCAAGGTAATTTTCACTGGACCGTATGCGGTAAGGCAGCATGAAGATTTAACTCTAAGGCACGACCGCACAGATGGTTATGTAATTAAATCGGGCAAAAACAAGGGCAAGACCGTAAACATGGTTGCGGGTGGGGAATCTAAGTTCCTAGAGAAGCCATTCGAAGAGCGAAAACAAAGATATATAGAGAGATTTAAAAAAATCCCCGACGAGGTGCTGAAATGAATATTTTAGATAAGGTGAAATCCATACTTGATATGACAAATGTTAAACTGGGGTATATGCCCGATAAACCAGATACGGTAATCGGTTTATTTGAATATTCGGGTGTACCTCCAAATCACCACTTCGGTGGTACTGATTTTATTGATAGCGTACAGGTTAGGTGTAGGGCAGACAACAGTACTACTGCTTACAATTTAGCTAAATCGGTATCAAGCAAGCTTAACAAATATCATGATAAAGAAATAAGCGTTATCCAGTCCACGCCGATATTGGATATTGGATACGATAATGCAAATCCACAAAGGCAAGAATATACAGTTAATTTTACAATAAGGAGGCTATAATATGGCTTTATATTCAGGGGTTACAGGAAAGTTATCAGTTAAAAAAGGCACTGACGAGGCAGTGGATATTGTTCACATGGCGAGTTGGAGCGTTGAAATGACTAAGGATATAATCGATAATGTTAGTTTTGGTGAGGATTACAAAGAAAAAGTGCCATCGATAAAAGATTGGTCCGCAAGTGCAGATGGATCAGCAGATTTTGACGCAGATGGTGGACAAAAAATGCTATTAGATGCGTTTGAAAGTGGGGTTAAATTAGTAGCAAGTTTTTACTTAGACGAGGACACATTTTTTGTTGGTGACTGCTATATTGAAAGTTTGTCGATTGAACATGCGGCAGACGGTAAAGGCGATATATCAATCAGCCTTGCAGGAAGTAAGGCAGTTTCGCTAACAGTGCCAGAACAGCCAGCGGGTTAATGTTGACAGAATTCCCCTTTGCGTGTTATAATATCTAAAATATACGGTAAAGGGGATTTTAACATGATACAATGTAAGTATTGTAAGTCCACGATTGATAGTTCGGCAAAGGTTTGCCCGTACTGTCGAAAAACGTTAAAGGGAGCAACTCCTGCAGCGTCAATTTTACTAGCGGTGATTATTGTTGTTGCTGGGATATTTATCTTGCCTAATATAATCAAAGGCTTTGACGATGCAAAAGTAGAAGATGCAATACAACAAGAACCAGCGATATCAATAACAGCCTTTGAATTAATTGCTGCATATGATGAAAATGAAGTTGCAGCAGATGGGAAATATAAAAATAAAAATCTTGAAGTGACTGGAACAATAGCATCCATCGGTAGCGGAATAAATGACCCTTACATAGTATTAAGGGATGGTGACAGCTATACAGGCATTCAATGCTATTTTGAAAATCAATCAGGATTAGCCGATTTAAAAAAAGGCGACCAAATCACCATTAAAGGAATAGGAAAAGGGAAATTCCTCAATGTCAATGTTGAAAAATGCAAAATCAAATCTTAAAAATATTTAACTAAGCATCTCTTCGGAGGTGCTTTTGTAAATTAAAGGAGAGATATTATGTTTATTACAGTAGGAACTAATGATTACGAGTTAAAAACAAAGCTTGGAACGTCAATCAAGCTAGAGGATAAATTTAAAATGCCCCTAACACAGATGCTTGCAAACATAAGCAACGCTGAAATACCAGAGGTAATTGACATTTTAGCGATTGCGGCTGACAAGCTTAAAGATAAAGACTTTAGGGATGCTTTAACGGAAAACTGGGATTATAGTGACCTACAAGCTGCCGTGCAAGAGTTGTTTGTCAGGTTGATGTTTAGCGGCACAGATGAGCAAATCGAAAAGAAAATTGACAAACATCCAGCGAGTGAAGACCAAAAAAACGCATTCAGGGAGATGTTGGGGCTCCCGATAAAAGCAGTTTTAACAGAGGACAACTCATCAGAACAGCCTACCGAATAGGGATTAAGCCCGCTGAATTGTGGGATATGGAACTTTGGGAGTTTAATGCTTGCGTGGCTGAGTATAACAAAATGCAAGAGGAAAAAGGCAAGGAGCAAATTGCTTTATGCTGGCAAACCGCTAACTTCACCGGTGCAGCATTTGCAGGTAAGCTGCGTAAATTATCACATTATCTCAAAGATAATCAAAAAGCAGTCGCTCCAAAGGTGAGCAAAGATGAATTCAACAAAAAATTAGCAGAGGCAGAGAGGAGGCTTGCAGATGGCTCTTAAAGATTTACAAGTTAACATTGGAGTTGATACAAGGGAGTTTGACAGCGGCATAAGAAATGTACAAAAAGGCATACAAGGGCTAAGTAATCAAACCGAAGATATGTCAAAAAGCATGAGCAAAAGCTTTGCATCCCCGATTAAAAGCCTTATCGCTCTAGTCGCTACAAGTAAATTTGTGGCTAGTTCTATGTCAAATTCGCTAAATATGGAAACAACAATGCAACAATTAGACAATACACTTAAAGGCAGTTCGGAGAGTTTTAAATCATGGGCGTCAGATAATGCGTTAGCTTTAAATATGTCTAAAAGGCAAGCAATGCAATACGGGGCGGTTTACAGTAATCTTGTATCATCATTCACTAGAGATACTGAACAGGCGGCAACATCTACACAACGACTTATGCACGCTTCCGCTGTTATTGCTGCTCAAACGGGCAGAACGACAGATGACGTTATGGAACGTATCCGTTCAGGTCTGCTCGGAAACACAGAAGCAATTGAGGACTTGGGCGTTTACGCTAATGTGTCTATGATTGAAAGCACAAATGCTTTCAAAAAGTTTGCAGGCGATAAATCGTGGAATCAGCTAGACTTTCAAACACAACAGCAGATAAGACTTTACTCCATTTTGGAGCAAACTCAGGCAAGGTATGGCACAAGCGTTTTAAGTAATACAAGTTCAAACGTTGCTAAATTATCGGCGATATGGGATGACTTTAAAACAAATATCGGTAACACGTTCATTCCTTTGCTCAACTCTGTACTACCTGCTTTATCGCAAGGCTTAATTGCAATTACACCTGTTTTTACTTGGCTTGCTAGCGGCATTGCTAATGCGGCTCAATGGATGGTTAATTTAGACACACCAACAAAAGTATTTTTAGGCACAGCGTTGGCATTGGCGTTTGCAATCCCGCTTGTAACTAAAGCAACAGTATTGTGGGGTGTGGCTCAAAAAGCACTTGCCGCAATACAAGCAATACTCATCCCTCAAACTTGGTCTTTTGGTGTCGCTCTTAAATTTGCTTTTGGGTGGATTGCTGTTATTATTGGAGCGATAGGCATACTATGGGCATTGTTTGGCAACAACAAACCCCAAAAAAAAGCTAATGACACACTAGGTAACACTAGCGATATTGCAAGCCTGGCGGGCGACAATATCGGCTTACTAAGTGACAATATGGCTGACTTGACCGATAATACCAAAAAACTTACTAAAGCAGCTAAAAAACTAGCTGGATTTGATGAGTTAAATATTTTATCCACAAATAGCGAGGGCTCGCTAATCGGCGATTTAATTAACCCCTCCGACTTCGAAAACATCGGGACCTTATCAGACGGCATCGCAGGCTTGCAAGGGCAGATTGATGGACTGTCAACAAGTGCTCCAGCGACTTTTTCCAGTATCGTTTCAAGCATCAAAAAGAAATTCAGCAACTGGGGTCCTTATTGGCAAGGCATCGGTAGCAATATGCATGATGCTTTTTATGGGCAAGACAATAAAGCCATCGGAGTTATAGCGGCACTTAACGAGGGCGTCAGAGGTATATTTGGCGACAAATGGGTGACCTTTTGGGAGGGCGTCGGCGGTGATATTTATGATGCTTTTGATGGCAAAGATAACTGGGTTACGGGCGTTATCGAAGACATGGATGATGGTGTCAGAGCTGTGTTCGGAGACAGATGGACTAATTTCTGGAACGATGTCGGAGGAGCAATATATGAAGTTTTTAATAACAATTCGGAGGACTCCTATGATTCTCTCGAAAGATTAAATAACAGAGTAAGAAAAATATTTGGCAATGGCTGGACAAACTTTTGGGAGGGAGTTGGTGGCAAGATATACGATGCGTTTAATCCACCAACAACAACTCATATAAGTAGTAGTGGCGGGGAGCACGGAGGCGGCGGAAGGTCACGAGATGACGGAGGGGTAGGTAAGACAATCATTAATGCAGGTCTGGGTATATTTGGCTATGCTAACGGTGGCTTCCCATCACAAGGTGAAATGTTCGTTGCCCGTGAAGCAGGTCCTGAACTTGTAGGGCGAATTGGCAACAGTACAGCTGTTGCGAATAATGGGCAGATTATACAAGGTATTAAACAGGCGGTGTTAGAGGCTATGACAATTGCAAACTCTACAAAAAATGAACGCCCTATATACCTAAACGCTACAATGAAAGTCGACGAAAGAGAAATAGGCAGAGCAGCAGCAAGATACCAAAACGGGCAACAAATCAAAGGTAACAGGAGGTAGGATAGTATGGCTATAACGCTTTTAACGGTAGGCGGTACTCCCCTACCTAATCCACAGGTTGGAGGGTACAATGTCAGCCTTAACGATGGTGACGGTGAGAACTCTGGGCGTTCAGAAAGCTTTGAAATGGCTAGGGAGCGTATCAGAGCAGATATGTATACGATAGCTTGCAATTGGATTGTAACAGGTGCAGAACTGGCGATTATAACAACTGCTATCTCCCCTGCTACTTTTGATATGACTTTTTACGACCCACTCACAAACGCATTTAAAACACGCATATTTTACGCTGGTAATCCTCGAAATAGCAGTTTACTTAAACTAGAGAGCACAGCAGAAAAAAGCATATGGCAATTAAGTTTTAACTTTATCGAATGTTAGGAGGGATATTTTGTATAATGTTTCAAACGCATACAAAGCTGCAATAGTCGCAAAAGATAGAGAAACATATATCGCAGGAACAATAACGCTTGCAGACAACACAGTTATACCCATCACTAACAGTAAGATTAAGCAAGGTAGCTTGTATTATACCAACCAATGCGTTCCTGATGATGGGTTTAGCATTGGGCACACGCATACAGGCGAGCAAGGCATAACCATATATGACAACGTCACCAACTACAGGCGATTTCACGGTGCAAAAATAGAGTTAACATATCATTTAAAAATCAACGAAACAGACTATGAGGGTGTGCCTTTAGGCATATTCGTGGTGGTAGAAGCAACACGTCCAACGGCTACCACTATAAAATTAGTTGGGTATGACAATATGACTAAGTTTGACGTGGATTATCCGATTAACGATAGATTTGTCCTACGGACACCATTCCAACGCGTGAAAGATATTTGCGCGGAATTAGGTATTGAATTATGGGAAAACGACGCTAACGCAGAATTTGAATTAAACCTAATGCCTAACGGAACAACGCAACACATATTAGCATTTAGTCCAGAAATCGTAACAGCTAGGGATTACCTTGATTATTTATGCCAGCTATTATGTGCATTTGCTACAATTGACCGTTTGGGTAGACTAAGAATAGTCTGCTGGAAACTCAAAGGTACGATAACAGGTTATGAGATACCCGACAATCTCCGTCAACGTAGCGAATTTAACGATACAGTATTAAAATATAGTGCTGTTAATATGTCAGTTAGTTTTTATGAGGGTGCTGAGGGTGGATTTACTAAAAACATAACCGCCCCCGAAGTACCAACAGGAGCAAGCGAAGTGTTAAGCCTTTATAGTAATGCATTAATTAGAGGCACTCTATATAATAATGCCCAAACGGTGCTAAACAATATAGCAGATGTGATAACCAATACAGACCCCAACAACGGCACTGTAATGCAGTGGATTCCGTGTGATATCCAGTATACAGGTGACCCAGCACTTGACTTAGGCGATTGGGTGACGTATACGGGGTATACCGCTGGAGATGGCATTGAAGTGCCTATACACCGTATTGACTGGAAATACAGAGGTTGGCAACGCTTAGAAACATTTGGCGATAATAAAAAAACCGAACGTGAGAATAACGCAAATAGGGCTAGGCAGGAGGAACTAGCAGCAATTATAAAGAGCGGGGTTGGTGCAAAAGGTACGGGCGAACACGCTGAATTATTTAACGATTACGAAAACAATATAGCTAGCGGCAAATACTCCCACGCAGTCGGCAGGAACTCTATCGCAAGTGGGGATTATGCAATCGCAATGGGTAGCTATGCGACAGCCAGCGGTGTGCAATCAGTTGCAATAGGCGGCGATGGCACGCAGGCTACAAACATGGACGCAATTGCTTTTGGGTGTGGCAAAGCTAGCGGCAGTGGTTCTTTCGCTGTCGGTTACGGGTGTGAATCAAAAGGTATGCGAGCTATTGCTATGGGCGGCAATTGTGTAGCTTATAGTAGCTATGCTACCGCCATTGGTAGTGATAATTCAGCGACAGGATATGCGGCGGTGGCGATGGGAGAACAAAGCAAGACAACAGGTGATAGAGGTTTTGCTATGGGCTATGAGTGTGAGGCGGCACGTGCTGCGGTGGCTATGGGTAACATTTCTAAGGCTACTGGCTCAACATCTATAGCGATAGGTTCTAGTAATACTTCGAGTGGGGGCTCGTCCGTAACAATAGGCGGCAGTAACAACAAATCTAACAAAACGGGGGCTGCTTGTATTAGCGGGGTATCAAATACCGCTGATGGTGATTATTCTGCCATTTTGAGCGGGAGCAGCAACAAAACTAGCGGCACATATTCAGCAGTTTTGGGCGGATATAATAACGTTGCAAGCGGAAATAATTCTGTCGCAATGGGAAATGAAACCATCGCAAAAGGCAATAACCAACTGGCACTAGGTAAATACAATGTTGAGGACACAACAAACCAATACGCGTTGGTTATTGGAGGTGGAACATCATCAGCACGAAAGAATATTTTCACTGTCGATTGGGCGGGTAATGTTGAAACTACTGGAACTGTCAATGGCGGTTCAGGTGGCGGCGGTGGAGCTGACGGAAAATCAGCATACGAAATCGCTGTTGAAAACGGTTTTGTAGGCACTGAACAAGAATGGCTTGCGAGTTTAAAGGGTGAAGATGGGGAGCAAGGCCCCAAAGGAGAAAAGGGCGATACTGGTTTACAGGGTCCTAAGGGTGACAAGGGTGATAAAGGCGATAAGGGTGATACTGGCTTAACTGGTCCTAAAGGTGACAAAGGTGACAAGGGAGAAGATGGAGCAGGGGTGGCAGTAGTTAACAATCTAATATCGACATCTATTACATCAGCGTTATCAGCTAATCAAGGCAGGCAGCTTAACAACCTCAAGGTTGATAAAGTTGCTGGCAAGGATTTATCGACCAATGATTTTACAAATGTTGATAAAACAAATGTTGATGATTGGGCGAGCAAAAAATCAAGGTTTCTTACAGGCAATGGCACTAACGCTGTGAGGCTTAATACTAGTTCTAATAGTGCAGGTGGCTCTCATTCTGTCGCTGGTGGATATGACACCAATGCGACTGGTGCTTATTCCGCCGCATTTGGCTATGGGTGTACCGCGGCGTTATATGGCTTTGCGGCGGGGAATGCTTGTAAGGCACAAACCAACACTGGTGCTGTTGCTGTGGGTGACCAGAACACTGCTAGTGGCAGAGGTGCCTGTGCTGTAGGCTCTGAAACTACTGCGAGTGGTGGGCAATCCTTCACGGCAAATTATAGGACTACAGCAGTCGGGGCATACTCCTCTGCTTTTGGCAACAATTCAACCGCCACGTCCACTGGTGCGTTTGCAATCGGCGAACGCACAAATGCAAACGGGGCATATTCATTTGCTGGTGGTCACCAAACCGAATCATGGCAGTATCAAACCGTGCTAGGTAAATTTAACAGCACAGCTTATGGACAAACGATAACGAGTAATACATCGGGCAACCCTTTGGTTATCGGCAAGGGCACATCGACATCCGCGAGAGCTAATTGTTTTAGAGTTGAGACAAGCGGCGCAATATACTCAACTGGTGCTTACAACACCACAGGAGCAGATTACGCAGAATATTTTGAGTGGCTAGACGGCAATCCAAACAATGAGGACAGACGTGGTTTATTTGTCACGCTTGACGGTGAGTATATAGGGCTTGCTAATAGTAATGACGGCTATATTTTGGGTGCTGTGTCAGCTAATCCATCAGTTATAGGCGATAGCCATGAAGACCAATGGAACGGTATGTATTTAGTTGATGTCTATGGCTCGCCAGTGCTTGAATGGGTTGAAGAACCAGCGGTGCTGGATGATGAGGGGAATGTGATACAAGAGGCTTATGTGGTACAAACTCAAAAACTTAACCCAGATTATGACCCCTCTAAACCATACACACCACGTTCACAGCGTAAAGAGTGGTCTACCGTCGGCATGATGGGTAAAATTATAGTGCGTGATGATGGCACTTGTCAAGCTAACGGTTACTGTTCTGTCGCTGATGGGGGTATCGCTACAGCGTCAGATATCGGCTATAGGGTACTGGCAAGGCTTGATGATAAGCACATTAAAATATTAATAAAATAGGAGGTTTACATGGAAAAAACATTACAATATCTTTGTGCAGCATTAGGGGCGGTGATGGGGTTTTGCTTCGGCGAACTTAATGGCTTGTTTTATGCTCTGCTCGCTTTTGTTATTATGGACTATATCACTGGTTTAATAGTTGGGTGGAGGCAAAAAGAACTATCCAGTGCGATTGGTTTTAATGGACTTGCCAAAAAAGTATTTATATTTTGTCTTGTCGCATTGGGGCATATAATTGACGCTTATGTTTTAAAAACAGGAGCAGTGTTACAATCAGCCATAACATTATTTTACATAGCTAACGAGGGCATTAGCATCACCGAAAATGCTGCTAATATGGGTGTCCCAATACCAGAAAAATTAATAAACGTGTTGCAACAAATTAAAAATGAGGAGGAGAAATAATTATGGTAAAAACGTATAGTAAAAATAAAGATGGTAACCTAATGTTATCACCACATTTTGCGGTGCGTGAGTTTGCGTGTAAAGGTGGAGCAACCGATATGGTACTTATATCAGAGAGTTTAATTGATAAACTGGAACAGATATATACATACTTAAATTGCTCAAAAATCATCGTTAATAGTGGCTATCGTACTCCTGCACATGACAAGGTGGTTGGTGGTAATGGCAAAGGTCAGCACACGCTTGGCAAAGCTGCCGACATCCAATGTTATGACAAAGACGGAAACACGATACACGCTAAATATGTGTGCTGTGCCGCTGAAACTTTAGGGCTTAATGGTATAGGATATATATCATCTAGAGCGACCCACGTTGATGTGCGTACAGGCAAATGGTGGGGTGACGAAACAACTGGTAACAATAATATAGCAAGTTTTTATAGCTATTTTGGTGTAGCTAAGCCCAATGTTACACTAGATACCTATACAGTTGCTAAAGGCGATACCCTGTCAGCAATTGCCAAAATGCATAATACAACAGTGCAGGAGTTAACGCTTATAAATAAGCTGGACAATCCTAATCTAATTTACGGTGGACAGGTTATCAAGCTACCTGATAAATTAACTGCGCCAGTCAACCCATATCCAGAGCCAACACGCAACATTAGCAAAGGTACGGTAGGTAATGATGTTAAGTGGGTGCAGTGGGCATTGCTTAACAAGGGCTACAACATAGGTACAGCTGGCATTGATGGGATATGTGGTAATGATACTTTGTCGGCGATTAAGAGATTTCAGAGTGATGTAGGGCTTGTTGCAGACGGCATCGCTGGTAAGCTTACTAGAGCGAAATTGAGGTAAAATAAATATCGCCTTGTGTGTGCACTCAAGTACACATAAGGCATAAAATAGAATTATTAGTGAATAGTAATAACAAACGCCCTCCTATTTTCACATTAATACCAAAGTTAACAGAATGTTATTGAATTATATAGGGAACAATGGTATCATAAGGAAAAATGTAAAATAGGAGGAATAGAAATGTTTAGTAAAAAGATTAAATTTCAATACTTCAGGGTGTTTATGCAAGAGCAAAAGGGCGAAAGTGTATACGATTTGAGGAGATGGATAAATAATTTAGGTGATTGTGAACTACAGAACAGAAATACAAAAATTAATGGATATACATCCCGTCTTGAAAACATTGAAATACTGCCAAATAACAACAATAGATATGTTGCTATGAGATTTATGAAACTGGTAGATTCTTACCTTCCTCATATGTCTTATGAAAACAAAGAATCAATCGCATTAGAACTAAACGAAGATGAATATCTTGGCAAAGATGTAAATTGTATATATGACGCAAACCATTATATTATAATGATTCAAAATAACCGCGCTAGTTTAAATATAACTAGCCTCCAAACCTACATTAACGAAACATCCATAAAGTTGGGGTTAATTAACGAGAATCAAAGCATAGCACTTAAGCCAATTGCGAGTTGTATAGATCCACGAAACTTAAAACGCGTACAATACAGACGTTTTACTGTTTCATTTGCTAATTATAGGCGTTTATTTAACGGAGAAAAAAATGATATTGAGAAATTAATCGACACATTTAACCAATATGAAAGTTATACTGCAACTATCATATTTGGATTGGGGCATCAGTGGAGGAATAACAGCTTAGACAGCGATAAAGTTAACCATACTATTGACTATCTTTATGATAACAAAGAATTAATATCTTCCGCAAAAGTTGAATATTCGGTGGGCGAAAAAGTAGAGATTTTTGATTTACTTGATAATATAATATATTCAAGTATTATTTTTCATTTAGAAAAAAAGTCGAGTTTAGGTTTTGATTACGCAAAAACCAGAATGTATGAAGAATATGTAAATAAACTCCCTCTAATATTAAATAGCCTAAAAGTGAGGAGCGAGATAGAAAATGAGGAAAAACAGCAACAAAATTTGGAACCATCAATTATATAAAACATTAAATAGTTATATACTCCCCTTAATTTGTTTAGTACTATTCATAATATTAAATTTCTTTGACTTTAAAATATATAACAGCAACGGCCTTGATAAAATTATGCAATCCACCATTACATTAACATCAATTATATTAGGTTTTTTCGGTACATTGCTTGGCCAAATCCTATCAACACTTAGAGAAGAGAAAAAAGAGAAAAAGGATAGCGAAGAAAAACTAATGTCCTGGTATTTCAATACGGTAAATATAAAAGTTTTCACTAATAAGGTTTTATTAAGTATATTAAATGGGGTTTTACTCTTAGTTATATCCTTAGTTGTGATAGCAAAAGATGCTTATCATGCTACTACTTTAATAATTTTGTGGTATTTTTGGTTGTTTTTATTATTGTCATTTTTGACCTATCAATTCTCTATTTATAAAGTATTTATTAAATTAATATTTTATGATAGGGAGAGCAATAACCCTGAAAAAGTCTCTGGGGCGATGACTGAAGAAGAATGCAGGGAATTTAACAGAAAACATAGTGCTTGTGAAACACAAAGTAAGAATGGGCCTATAACATTTAAAATTAATGAGCGAATAAAAAAATAAAACAACCCCAGCGGATTAGTTTCCGTTGGGGCTGTTTTGTTTTCTTTATTAGGAATAACAATTGCACCAATGCAGTTATAATATATCCTAATTTCCTGTTTAAACAAAAAACAAGGAGCAGGGTTTCCCACTACTCCTTATCTTTTTATAACCACTCCAAAAACACAATTTATAAAGATAAATGCGTTCGAGCAGTTTCTATGCTGGCTCCCCAAGCTGGACTCGAACCAGCGACAACTCGGTTAACAGCCGAGTGCTCTACCGACTGAGCTATTGAGGAATATAACTAGTATGCCAGAAAACTT
>JGI24708J26588_10002495_pt1 | contig 13890 bp, 10 predicted proteins | sample BioPla1DNA2_FD_26588 | JGI IMG/M metagenome (IMG submission 26588) | reverse complement strand
GCAAATATAGTATATGACAAAATTTCCGAAATAACTGGTAATGTGAAAGTTGAGGAAGTCTTAATATCGGGTGATAAATCATATCCCGTTGATGGAATCTTTGTTGCTATCGGGACTGCTGGCGCATCTAACTTTGCGCAAACGCTCGGCATTATTACGCAGAATGACAACATAGTCGTTGACGAAGATTATATGACAAATCTTGATGGCCTATTCGCTGGCGGTGATTGCATCGGCGGATTGGCGCAAATTGCGAAGTCCGTTTCCGATGGAGCAATTGCAGCAACGAATATGATTAGATATATTAAGAAATTTAAGGAGGAATAGAAATGTCAATTCTAGAGCTAAATGAGCAAAATTTCAATGAAACTATCGAAAATTCAGAGGTGCCCGTACTTGTAGATTTTTGGGCGCCGTGGTGCGGACCATGTAAGATGTTAGCGCCAATCCTCGAAGATACCGCAAAGTCAATTGGTGATGAAGCAATTATCGCAAAGGTCAATGTCGACAATGCGCAAAACCTCGCTAGCCAATTCGGAGTGTTCAGCATCCCGACCATGGTAATATTTAAGGACGGTAAAGAAGTTGAAAGAATGGTCGGTCTATCGACTAAAGAAAAAATCATCACCGCTATCAAAGGTGTGAATGTCAATTAAATAGCAAGTTGTATAAAGAACAACATATTATAAAGCAGCAGGTAAAAACCGATTGAATCGGAATTTATCTGCTGCTTTTTTACACTATTCCACCGGCGGGAATCCTATATCATCATCGTCATCGTCAATGCCACTCATGGTATCAATGGCGTCATTGCTGCCTTTTATATCTATATCTACATACGTATCACTATCTTCATACGAATCCGTCACAACAAGCCTTTGACCGCACTTAGAGCAATAAACTGCGGTTGATTTATTCTTTTCATCGCATCTTGGACACGAATATATCTTCTTCAATTTTTCGAGCTTTTTGGTCGTGCGCTCAAGCTGCTTATATAGATCATCAATTTCCGATACGACACCGAGGAGAACTGTTTGGTTCTCATTGTCTGATTTAATCATGTCATATACGATATTGCCCAGCTTCTCATATGTTGATCTGATGTTGCTATTAATCGTTGCACATTGCATCTTTAATTTTGATATTTTAACAAGATTGTCAGTTTTCTTCCCTGCCGCCTTTGTGACGTCTTTAGCTTTTGAAAATACTCCATCTAAAAAACTCATTACTACACCTCTCTAATCATTGATGTTTAAATGCTTCATCTTCATTATATAGTTATTTTTATGAAATTGCAAGCGAATTAACATTAAAATTTACCGAACAAGTCACGTATTTCCTGCTTTTTTGCCATTACATCATCGAATCGTCTGATATATTCATAGGGTAGTTTAAAGTTAAAATTCCTTTTTATCTCCCCCGTGAATGGCATTATAATTTTACTAACCGCCGCCGCTCCAACTGCTAATATATTATGCACTTCTTCCATGATAAATACATTGTACAGCCCCTCCTTACCCTGCTTTGCATAGCCTACATTCTCAAGGTTTTGAAGTATATTTTTCTGCCGATATAAATAATAAGGCACAAAACGGGACTGCGTCAAAGTTTGCATTGCATAATCCACCATCTTTTCAGTATCGATGCCCTTATCCACGGTGGAACTCTCTGCATATAATCTTGATGAGCGTTTAAGCGCTAGTGTATGCAATGTAATGCTCTCCGGTGATAATGCTAATACCTCATCAAGTGTATGCTTGAATCCTGTTAACGTATCCTTAGGTAGTCCTGCTATCAAATCCATGTTAATATTGTCCATTCCTACTTGCCTAGCTAAATTAAATGCTGCTACAACATCTGCCGCTGTGTGCTCCCTACCAATATGGGAAAGGACATTATCATTCATTGTTTGCGGATTAATGGATATTCTTGTTACTCCAGCTCTTTTCATTGAGTTCAATTTTTCTCTAGTAATCGTATCAGGACGCCCTGCCTCAATAGTATATTCACGTAAATTCGTTAAATCGAATGCCCTTTCAATCCTATCCATTAGCCTAGCTAATTCGTTACTTTCTAATACAGTCGGTGTTCCGCCGCCAAAATATATAGTTTCAAGTTTTAGCCCGAATTCATCGGCAATTTTTGCTGTTTCGTCGATTTCCTCGCATAGCTTATCTATATACGGCGCCATTAATTCCCGTGTGCCCGCCTGTGAAATAAATGAGCAATAACTGCATCTTGATGGGCAAAAAGGTATCGAAACATAAAGGCTAAAACTCCTATCTTCTAGTAAATCCAGCATTGAACGCTGAAGAACCTCGATTCCCTTCGCTATTTGGAGTTTCTCTTTAGTTACTAACATCTTCTGCACCATGAATTCATCAACTTCCGTCTCGGACATTCCATTCCTGCTAAATCGCCTTAACAATGATACCGGCCGAACTCCAGTTAGAATCCCCCACTTGGGACGAATCCCCGTAATGGCGACCATCGCATCAAAAACTAAAACAGATAGCAAGCGTTCACATTCGTTAATATAATCTTTATTGGAATTGTCTGTAAAGGCTTCGCCCTTTTCAGTAATATCCCCAATTTTAACCGTGGTAGTGAGAGTTGTAATGCCCTCTTCCCTAGATAATTCGGTTAAAATATAGTCGCCGCTCGGTATCTTGCCATCATAATCGAAATTGAAGCTTGTTGCTGGTATGAATAGCTTTACAACACTTTCAATTTCATATTTATAGCTATGCCCCTTAAATACCAGCGTCATAGTAACTTCTCTGTAAGTATGGATTATGCTTTCTCTCCGAATTAAGCGTTGTATCTTCGCCGTGTCCACATAGCAATTTATAATCGCCATCAAGCTCAATTAATCGCTTTAGTGACTGCNTTTGCTGTGCCGGATTCCCGCCGTAATTGTCCGTGCGTCCTACTGAGCCTGCAAATACCGTATCCCCTGCGAATATCACATCTTCTATAACATAGCACACACTGCCCTCAGAATGTCCCGGCGTGTGCATCACCTTAAATCGCAAATCGCCAACTTCGATAACATCACCATCGGCAATAGTCTTATAATCTTTCACCTTTTCAAAGCTTGAAAACGGGAACGCATTCGCTAAATTCTTATCCCCATCATTGAGCGAATCCTCCTCAGCCTCATGAATATATACCGGTGCTCCCGTCTGCTCTTGAAGCTGCGCACATCCTCCCATATGGTCAAAGTGCGAATGTGTAAGAAGAATCTTCTTTAATTTTAACTCATTTTCCTCTATATAGCTAGATATTGTTGCGGAATATACACCGCAATCAAAGATTACTGCATTCTTATTCTCATCACTTACAATATAGCTATTCGTGCTAAGAACACCTAGAACAAATTTTTCTATCTTCATATTGTGCCTCCCATTTTTCTTCTAATTCTGCCCCGTTCGTTCTACTGAAATAACTCCCGGAGTCTTTTCTAATTTTAATATAATGTTCTTTAGTTGGTCTACACCAGCAATGCCGAGAGTTACTACAATATTGGCATTGCCATTCTTGAGTCCCCTAGCATTTATTTCATGAATTGGCACTTTAGTATTTGCAAGTGTCGCCGTAACATCCGCTATCAGCCCGTATCTATCGTAAGATACAATATCTAGCGTTGCACGATAAGTGCGGTGCGGACTGTGCGCCCAACTAACATTAATCCATCTTCCTGCTTCTTGCTCATTTTTCTTACCTGCAATGACATTCACACAGTCAGTCTTATGAACAGATACACCATGACCACGTGTAATAAATCCGATAATTTCATCACCGGGTAGCGGATTACAACATCTAGCGAACTTAATTAAGCAATTGTCGATTCCCTCAACGATAACGCCGCTGAGCGCCTTGCGATTCGTCATTGCTATCTGCTCAATCGGGGTAAGAAGATTGTCGTCATGCTTCGTCATTCTGATATATTCTTCTTTTAGTCGTGGCATTATCTTCGATAGGATAATCCCACCGTATCCAATTGATGCATAGAGATCGTCGAGTGTTTCACAATTTTGTCTTTTAGCTAGTTTAAGAAGATATTCGTCCCTAGTGTCATCATCAAGGTATATGAAATTCCTCTTGAGCTCACGTTCGAGGTCGATTTTCCCTTGCAAGATATTCTCATCACGTCGCTCACGTTTAAACCATGTGCGAATTTTCGACCTTGCTTCGCTAGTTTTTGCAATATCGAGCCATGCCCGATTTGGTCCATGTCCTTCGGACTTTGATGTTATAATTTCGACGATTTCGCCCGTCTTTAGCTCATAATCAAGCGGTACTATACGCCCGTCAACCTTTGCGCCGTTCATTCTATGCCCAACTTGAGTGTGAATTGCATATGCAAAGTCAATTATAGTCGATCCAATTGGTAGGCTAATCATATCACCTTTAGGAGTAATTGCAAATACTTCTTCCGGTGCTAAATCGCTCTTTATAGAATGTACAAGATCGGTTGCATCGTCGGATTCTTGCTGTGCTTCAATAAGACGTCTTAACCAAGCAAGTCTTTCTTCAAGCTTATCTTTACTGCTTATTCCCGCCTTATACTTCCAATGCGCTGCAATTCCATATTCGGCGGTATTATGCATATCAGTTGTTCTAATCTGCACTTCAAAAGGTATACCTTCCCTACCAATTACCGTTGTATGGAGGGATTGATACATATTCGGCTTAGGTGTTGAAATATAGTCTTTAAACCGATTCGGTATAGGGCGGAACATATCGTGAATTGTTCCAAGTACATTGTAGCACTCAATTACTGTCGTAACAATTATTCTAACTGCGTATATATCGTATATTTCTTCAAATAAGCGCCCGTCAACATATACTTTTTTATATATACCATATAGGCTCTTTACCCTGCCATCAATTGTTGGCGGTGGTTTAATATCGACTAGCCTTTCCCCAATACGCTCCCTGATCGTATCTATGAATGCTTCCCTATCATATTTACGTATTTCCAGCATATTTTCAATTTCGGCGCAAGCATACGGATCAAGATAGTGGAATGCTATATCTTCTAACTCTTCCTTAACTGCACGAATTCCAAGCCTGTGCGCAATCGGCGCATATATATCCATCGTTTCAAGTGCGGTGATGCGGCGCTTATGCTCGGGGCGGTGGTGGAGCGTGCGCATATTATGCAATCTGTCGGAAAGCTTTATGATAATTACACGGATATCCTCACTCATTGCTAGGAGGATTTTGCGCACATTCTCAGCTTGTTGTTCTTCTTCGGTTATAATGGGAATCTTACCAAGCTTAGTGACGCCATCGACAAGATTTGCAATATCTTCGCCAAATTTCTTCTTTATAGTTTCTAGCGTTATATCAGTATCTTCGACAACGTCGTGTAAAATTGCCGCACAGATCGTATCAGTATCCATGCCAAGCTCAAGCAAAATGAATGCTACGGCAAGCGGATGCGAAATATACGGCTCGCCCGATGCTCTTAACTGATCTTTATGTGCATCGAATGCAACTTCATAAGCTAATATGATTTTACTTAAATCATATTGCTTATCACAATCCAGTACTTTTTGAATTAACATATCAATTGAGTATGTCATTTGCGCTCACCCCGTTTCAATTTAAAGTGATGATAAAATCTTTGACGAATCAAGGTCAACTTTTTTATTTGTATCTACAAGTGAAATTACCGATGTAATAACATCGAAATCTGCTAATCCCAATTCGCATAAAACATCAATTATAAGCCTCAATTTGCAATAGCTAATCGTAGTATTACATATTGCAAAATAAAGAATTTCTAGCTTGCATTCACCCTTTTTAAGTAATTTATATATCGCTGCAATTTCGCCCCTAGTCGGTACAATTCTAGCCTTTAATCGCTTGTTATATCCTTCTCCTAGTTTAATTTTTTCATATGCGGATTTAGCCGCAAAATATCTATCCTGTGAGAAATTACTAGGTCTTATATCTTTAATTCTAAGCGTTGGCGAAATTCGCCCATTATATTCGTTTATATCCAGTGTAACAAGCAAATCAATCTTCGTTCCCGCCCCATAAGCCAGATCACTATAAGGAATTGTGAAGCTAATTGCATCTAGGATTTTGCCTTGATACTGAATATTCACCCGTGCATACCGCCCCTCTTTCAGCGGGCGAATCGAATTAACTACTGCTCCTGTTATGGCAAATATCGGTGATGGATTACTCTCGCCGAATGGCTCAAGCAAGTCTAGTGACTTAATATTCTCGATAGTTATATCGCTCCCACTAAGTACCATATCGGCGGTGACTTCCCCACTGGGCATATTGGGGAAATTCTCCCTAGCATAATCTGCAATCGCATTCATAAAATCATTGGTTTTATCCGTACTAATCGTCAACCCAGCCGCCTTAACATGTCCGCCAAAGTAAAGAATATGTTCACTGCAATGTGACAGAGCCTTATATAGCGAAAATCCGTCGATACTACGTGCCGATCCCGTTGCCTCACCATCGTTTATGCTGAATAATATCACCGGCTTTTGGAACATTTCAAGTAGTCGTGATGCAACAATGCCAATTACACCTTGATGCCAGCCATCACCGAATATTACCAGCACCCTATCACTTAACATATCAGGATTTTCCTTTATATGCTCTAGCGCCTGACTGAGTATATCTTTCTCCGTCTTTTGCCGCTGCGTATTCATCTTACATAATTGCTGCGCAAGCTCCTGCGCCTCATCGCCATCTTCAGTTAAAAGCAATTCTACGGCAAGTTCAGGCTCGGAGAATCTACCGGCGGCATTTATCCTAGGTACAATGCCGAATGCAATGCCAGTTGAAGTGATGTCCTCACCATTTACGCCGCTAAGACGCATTAGCGCCTTGAGCCCTAGACGTTCCGAATTGGGGAGTAGTTCTAGCCCCCTCCTCACAATTAGGCGATTTTCATCTTTTAGCGGTACAATATCACCAATTGTGCCAATGGCGGCAAGGTCGCCGAATTCTTCCATGACTAAATCATAATCGCCATCTTCCATAGCCGCTAGCAATTTGAATACGACACCTGCGCCGCATAATTTCTTAAACGGGCTGTTGCAATCCGGTCTATGCGGGTTAATAATTGCTACCGCCTCGGGCATTATATNGGGCACTTGGTGGTGGTCGGTAATTATTAAGTCCATGCCAAGTTCCGATATTAATTTTGCCTCCTCGACGGAAGAAATCCCGTTATCNACCGTTATGATTAAATCCGCCCCCTGCTCAGCAAGCGCCTTAACCGCATTAGAATTTAGCCCATATCCCTCCACCTCACGTGAAGGAATATAATAACTCGCATCGGCACCGAATGACTGCAAATATGATAGTAACATCACTGTTGATGTTATGCCATCACAATCGTAATCGCCATATATGATGATCTTCTCCCCGGCATTGATAGCATTGTGCAGTCTTTCTACTGCATCATACATATCCGCCATTAGGAATGGATCGGAAAAATCAACCCCGTGAGAAAAGAAATCCTCAATACTGCTTATTGTGTCAATGCCCCGTGATGATAGCAATTTAGCGCACACTTCGCTTATATCTGTTTTTCTTGTTATCTCCCCGACTTTATTTAAATCGGGCGTATTAATTCGCCACTTTTTTATATTCATCTTTGCTTCCTTTATTCTAATACTATATCTTAATTATATCATTAAATGCTCGTTTTTTCAATATAGATAAATCCGCCACATTGTGACGGATTATCTATATGTATATGTATTTTTTATGTGTTTTTGTGCTAATAGAGGAGGGCAAATACCCTCCTCCGCTAGTTTATCCGTCAATAGAAATGTGATTAAATTCTCACTACTCCTTTTCAAATGCATCTTTATCAGCTCCGCAAAGAGGGCATCTGAAGTCATCGGATACATCTTCCCACTTTGTACCTGGGGGAACGTCCATTTCTTCACAACCAAGCTCAGGGTCATAAACATATCCACATAGCGTGCATACGTACTTGTCCATACCAACACCTCCCTCCTGTTAACTATAATATTAATATGCCATAGTACACTAATTTTGTCAAGTAGATGTATTAAAATTACCTATAAATTTACTATGACTTATTACCATTCAATACTCGTGCTAAATACTGTCCCGTATATGACTTTTTATTCTTCGCAACCTGCTCGGGAGTGCCCTTCGCCACTAGGTACCCTCCTTGATCGCCGCCCTCGGGACCAAGATCAAGTATATGATCGGCAGTTTTAATCACATCTAAATTGTGCTCAATTACAACGATAGTATTCCCGCCATCAACAAGTTTTTCCAAAACTTCGATTAATTTGTGCACATCAGCGGTATGGAGCCCTGTTGTCGGCTCATCAAGAATGTAAATCGTTTTACCGGTTGAACGTTTTGATAATTCTGTTGCAAGCTTAACACGCTGTGCCTCACCGCCGGATAGAGTTGTTGCCGATTGCCCCACCTTGATATATCCTANCCCTACATCGAATAATGTTTGAAGTTTCCTAGCTATTCTAGGTATGTTAGAGAAAAATTCAAGTGCTTCTTCNACCGTCATTTCAAGCACATCGTGGATGCTCTTACCCTTGTATTTTATTTCAAGCGTTTCACGATTATATCTTTTGCCCTTACACACTTCGCACGGCACAAATATATCGGGGAGGAAGTGCATCTCTATTTTTAGAATTCCATCACCTTCGCAAGCTTCACACCGTCCGCCCTTAACATTGAATGAGAATCTGCCCGGTGCGTATCCTTTCATCTTTGCATCATTGGTCTGCGAATACAGATCACGTATATCGGTGAAAACCCCCGTATATGTCGCCGGATTTGATCGTGGCGTTCTGCCAATTGGTGATTGGTCTATGTCGATTACCTTATCAAGATGTTCTATCCCCGATATAGATGCACTCTCACCAGGGCGAACATTTGAGCGGGAAAGCTTCGCCGATAGGCTCTTATATATAACTTCATTAACNAATGAGCTTTTNCCCGATCCCGACACACCTGTAACGCAAGTAAATGTGCCAAGGGGAATATCAATATCCACCTTTTTAAGATTGTTCGCCGCCGCCCCTTTTATTTTGAGGGATTTGCCGTTCCCCTTCCTACGCTTTTTAGGAATTGGTATTATCTTTTTACCGCTGAGATATTGCCCCGTAATGGAATTTTCGCAAGCCTTAATCTCATCAATGTCGCCTGCGCATACGATTTCCCCACCGTGGACACCTGCTCCAGGACCAATGTCGACGATATAGTCGGCAGCATACATTGTTTCTTCATCATGTTCCACCACGATTAATGTATTCCCTAAATCACGCAATCTTTTCAATGTTGCAATTAATTTATCATTATCACGTTGATGTAGCCCAATGCTCGGTTCGTCTAGGATATATAGCACACCCATTAGCGATGAGCCGATCTGCGTCGCTAGGCGGATTCGCTGACTCTCCCCTCCCGATAGGGTTCCGGCTGAACGTGCAAGATTTAGATAGCTTAGTCCAACGCTATTAAGGAATCCTAGCCTCTCCTTAATTTCCTTAATTATTCTATCCCCTATCATTGCCTCACGCTTTGATAGCTTTATACCGGATAGGAATGCAAGCGCATCCGCAACGGATTGGTCTGTGAATTCGCTGATATTCATACCAGCAACAGTAACGGCAAGTGATTCTTTTTTTAGCCTTTTCCCTTTACAGTCGCCGCATGTAACTTCGCCCATATATGCGGAAATATCATTCCTCGACCAATTACTTTGCGTTTCATTATACCTGCGTTCAAGGTTATTTATTACCCCCTCGAACTCGGTCATATAACTACCCTTGCCGTATTCGTTAATGCGCTCAACCTTAATCTTTTTGCCTTTTGTACCGTAAAGAATTACATCTAATGCTTCTTTTGGCAACTCCTTTACCGGCACTCTTAACGAAAAATTATAATGTTTAGCTAGAGCATTGAAGTACATTTGCGTTATCGACCCATCAACATAGCTCCATCCACTGCCCTTAATAGCTCCCTCTGCAATTGTGAGGTTCTTATTCGGTATTACTAAGTCCGGATCGATCCTCATAAACATCCCAAGTCCCGTGCAAGTTGGACACGCACCGAACGGATTGTTAAATGAGAACATTCTAGGTACAAGCTCCTCCATACTAACACCGTGCTCGGGGCAAGCATAATTCTGCGAAAAGTGCAATTCCTCCCCGTCGATAACATCAACATATGTTAGCCCACCGGAAATGCCGCTCGCCGTTTCTATCGAATCGGCAAGTCTAGATTTGATGCCATCTTTTATTACTAGGCGGTCTATAACGATTTCAATAGAATGCTTCTTATTCTTATCAAGGTCAATTTCCTCCGATAGGTCGTATATGCTGCCATCGACACGCACACGAACATAGCCTTGCTTCCTGATATTGTCAAGTTCCCTTATATGCTGCCCTTTCCTCCCTCTTACTATCGGCGCAAGAATTTGCATTCTTGTTCCTTCGGGGAGTTCCATTACCTGATCCACTATCTGGTCGACAGTCTGTTGCTTAATCTCTATTCCACACACCGGGCAATGCGGCACACCAATTCGTGCATATAATAATCTTAGATAGTCATAAATCTCCGTCACTGTACCAACAGTGGAACGGGGATTTCGTGACGTTGTCTTTTGGTCGATAGATATCGCAGGAGAAAGACCATCTATACTATCTACATCGGGCTTTTCCATCTGTCCTAGGAATTGCCTAGCATAACTCGATAAACTCTCAATATAACGGCGCTGCCCGTCCGCATATATCGTATCGAATGCAAGTGACGATTTCCCCGATCCGGATAGACCCGTCATTACAATGAATTTATCCCTTGGTAAATCTATATCGACATTCTTTAGGTTATTCTCTCTTGCTCCTCTTATTGTTATTTTATCTCTGTTCATATTTCTCCTCATCTTTTATCTCTTATTTTACACCTTTAAGTTCGTTAATTTTATCTCTTAGATATGCAGCATGTTCAAATTCAAGTAGTTGTGCGGCATTCTTCATTTCATTAGTTAATTTCCTAATAAGTTCATTTCTCTCTTTATCGCTCAGCCGCTTTTCCGCCATAGTCGGCAACATATCTACCTTTTCCTTAGCTGAAATTTCTATAACATCCCGAATATCTTTCTTTATAGTTTTCGGGGTAATATTATGCTTTTCGTTATATTCAATTTGTATCTTTCGACGGCGCTCCGTTTCTTTGAGCGCTCTCTCCATTGAGCCTGTGACGCTATCGGCATACATTATTACCTTCCCGTCGGCATTCCTTGCTGCTCGGCCTATCGTCTGAATTAGCGATGTTTCACTCCTTAGGAATCCCTCTTTATCCGCATCTAGTATTGCTACAAGAGATACTTCTGGCAAATCCAGCCCCTCACGCAGGAGGTTGATTCCGACAAGAACATCGAATTCGCCTAAACGCAAATCACGGATTATCTCCATTCGCTCGATAGTGTCGATTCCGTGGTGCATATACCGCACCTTGACACTCATACCCTCAAGATATTCTGTTAAGTCCTCTGCCATTTTTTTAGTCAAAGTCGTGACTAAAACACGTTCTTCCCTCGCCGTTCGCTCATTTATTTCAAATAGCAAATCCTCGATCTGCCCCTCGACGGGCTTGACTATTATTTCCGGATCGACTAGACCGGTAGGACGAATTACCTGCTCGACAATTTGCTTGCTATTTTCCCGTTCAATCGGCCCCGGTGTCGCACTCACGAATATTGCTTGATTAATTCGTGAGTAGAATTCATCAAAATTAAGTGGCCTGTTATCGAATGCCGACGGTAATCTAAATCCATAATCGACTAAGGTTTTCTTCCTTGCATAGTCGCCACCGTACATTCCCCTAACCTGCGGCAAGCTAACATGGGATTCATCAGCAACAAGCAGGAAATCATCGGGGAAGTGATCAAGCAATGTATACGGTGTGCTTCCTGCCGGCCGCCGTGATAGCACACGTGAATAGTTTTCGATTCCTTTACAAAATCCGATTTCCTGCAACATTTCAATATCATACATTGTGCGTTGTGTTATTCTCTGCGCCTCAAGCAACATATCATTTTCTTTAAAGAACTCCACTCGACTTGTCAGTTCTTCTTCTATTTCTTCAATTGCCTCACGCATTTTATCCTTTTCTACAATGTAGTGCGATGCTGGGAATATCGCCGCATGGGCAAGTGTCGCTATAACTTCACCCGTCATAGCATTGAATTCGCTAATGCGGTCAATCTCATCACCGAAAAATTCTACACGAATTGCATTTTCATTTGATGCCGCTGGGAAAATCTCCACCACATCACCACGCACACGGAACTTATTACGTGTGAAGCTAATGTCGTTGCGCTCATACTGTATTTCTACAAGCTTCGCTAAAACTTCGTCCCTGCTTTTTTCCATGCCTTGTCGGATTGATAGCACCATATTCCGGTAATCAATCGGACTTCCCAAAGAGTAGATGCACGATACACTAGCGACAATGATAACATCCCGCCGCTCCGACAATGCGGATGTCGCCGAATGTCGCAGTTTATCAATTTCATCATTTATTGAACTATCTTTCTCAATATAGCTATCTGTGCTCGGTATATATGCCTCCGGCTGATAGTAATCATAATAGCTAACAAAATACTCGACTGCATTATCGGGGAAAAATTCACGGAATTCACTACATAGTTGAGCCGCAAGCGTCTTATTGTGTGCAAGTACAAGTGTTGGGCGATTAACCTGTTCTATCACATTCGCTATTGTGTATGTCTTGCCCGAACCCGTTACTCCTAGCAATGTCTGCTCTCGGTGCCCTTTATTTATCCCCTCAACTAATTTCTCTATCGCCTGTGGCTGATCACCCGTCGGCTTAAACTTTGATTTTAGACGGAACTTGTCCATATTATCTCCTTACCTTTTGCCTTAATCCTAATTTATCTCAATCCTACCGAATACATTATTCGATATCATATCTTCTAAAATTGTTCTGTATAATTTATGCTGAATCTGCTCCCTATTTGCCCATAGATAATCACTATGTTCAAAAGATAGTTTAATTTTATCCGTTTCGCTCTCACATAGATATGTTATTACTATAACCTGTCGGCTCTCACTCGTGCAAAATGTTGAAGTGTAAAGAACATCACCAACTTTAATTTTTAGCTCTGTTTCTTCCCTTACTTCTCTAATTAGGCATTCGTGAAGTGTTTCACCGAAGTTAATTTTCCCACCGGGGAATTCCCATGTTCCTGCGCCGATGTCGTCATAATCACTTCTTTTTATGATGAGCACCCTGCCACCATGCACTATTACCGCCTTGAGCGCTACAAAAATTTCACCCGATTTCTTATCACCAGTCATAGAAATATCCCCCATCACGCATTGAGCTTGTACGATTTTTCCCTACTATGATGTGATCAAGCAATTTTATATTTACAGCTTTCAAGGTATTGTTTATATGCCTTGTCACAACAATATCCTGCTCCGATGGTATCTCATCACCATTCGGGTGATTGTGCGACAGAATTATTAAATCACTATTATTCCTAAATGCCGTTTCTACAATCTTCCTTGCGCTAATTTCGACCCTGCTGACTGCTCCCTCGAATAAAACGTCATTCGATATGACACGCAGCCGATCATCAAGGCAAATTACCCTAACCTCCTCAGTTAGTGTTCCAATAAAGCAAGAAGTTAAATATCCGCACATCTTCTTAGAAGAATCAAGTGGCTCAGTGCCGAAATCGTCAATAGCATATACCTTCATCAATTGTGGGATTAAATTAATGAGNATGGCGGCATTCTCGCCAATTCCTTTAATTTTTACCAATTCTTCAATTGGCGCTTTAAACACACCAGAAATTGAACCGAATCGCTTTAT
>JGI24708J26588_10002493_pt1 | contig 13899 bp, 14 predicted proteins | sample BioPla1DNA2_FD_26588 | JGI IMG/M metagenome (IMG submission 26588) | reverse complement strand
AGAATTTGCTCATTATTATTCAGAACTTCAACAATATGGCATTTACCCTATCATTACTCATAATTTATTTCGTAATATTGTATCGTACGTTTTACAAAATGAAAAAAATTACTCTGGTACCATTGAACAAAGAACAATACAATTATTTAATGCTCTACAAAGAGACGCTGGCATACTCTTTTATATTTTACGAAGATATGGTGTACCACAACATCGAATTAATTCCATTATTCAATCTATCATTCATTTTATATTACAATATATAATAGATGCCATTCCGTCTCCACCTAATTCTAATTGGAGCAATTGGGAAGACTTAGGTGGTATACTGACTTCTGCTCCTGCTGCTGCTTCTTGGGGACCTAATCGTATTGATGTTTTTGCTAGAGGACAAAATCAGGCTCTTTGGCATAAATATTGGAATGGATCTAGATGGAGTAACTGGCAATCCCTCGGTGGTGTGATCACTTCTGAACCAGCTGCTGTCTCTTGGGGACCTAATCGTATTGATGTATTCGCTAAAGGACAAAATGATCATCTTTGGCATATTTGGAAATCCTAGCTGCTTTAATAAAAAAGAACATAAAAGACTTTCATTATTATATAATAATGAAAGTCTTTTATGTTTTCTACAAAATATGATATACTTTAATCATGAACTTAATAAAATACAAAAGGAGGTAATACTTTGTTACGTGAAATCATAAAATTAATTCTTTATAGCGCTGAAAGTGCTTTTATACAAGTAACTGTATTTGTGGGAGCTGTTTTACTTTTATTTGGATATATAAACTATAAAAATTCGGGACAACTTGTTAAAAAAATTCAAAATTCTAAAAAAACACAGCCCATTATTGGCTCACTTTTAGGACTCACTCCGGGATGTGGAGGAGCTATTTTTGTAACCCCTATGTTTCCCAAAGGTACTGTTAGCTTTGGTACAGTAGTCGCAACATTAATTGCAACAATGGGAGATTCCGCATTTGTTTTAATGTCTGTAATGCCTTTTCAATATATTCTTGTAAGTATTCTCTCTTTTATTGTCGCTATTATCACAGGATATATTATAGATTATTTTAACTTTGGAGATCCATTATTAGCTAAAATTCAAGCGAAACAAAAAAGTAAACAAGAATTACATACCCTTCATAAAAAGATGAATCATCCAATAACTACATCCTGCCATATTGGTCATGAAGAAGGAGATGAAGTTGATCTTATCCTGCATCATAAAATAAAAGGACATCAAAAGCCTAATACTTTAGGCTATATATTTACTCATAATGCCTTTTCTGTTTATTGGATTCTTATTGCTATTGGTCTTATTTTAGGTATTTTGGATTTATTTCAAGTAAATCTAAATACCATGTTCATCCCTCATTTTGGTACAATTTTAGGTGTTACAGGTACATTCTTATCTATTGTCATGATGATTATGAGTAAAAAATTTATTCAAGATGATACTCATGAAGAAACAGAATTAAAAGCTGAAAGCTTAAAAGAAACCCTCATTCATAATGCACAAGAAACCGCTTTTGTAGCCACGTGGGTATTTTTTGCCTATCTAGCTTATGAATTTTTTATATTACTATTAGGTACAGGTAATTACAAAGCAGGTGAAGCATTAATGACTTCTTTCTTAACACAAACAGGACTATCTGCAGTAATCATAGGTTCTTTAATCGGAATGATTCCAGGTTGTGGCCCTCAAATTATATTTGTTACTTTATATACNAAAGGACTTTTGCCTTTTTCTGCATTGCTGGCAAATGCTATCTCTCAAGATGGAGACGCATTATTCCCACTAATAGCTATTGATAAACGATCTGCAGCATGGTCCACTTTTTTTAATACTATTGCTGCTTTAATTGTTGGATTAATTGCTTATTTTATTGAATTTAAGTTTTTCTAATGAACGATATTACCTATTATTATTAAAAAATCAAATAGTCTCAGCTCAATCAACATCGAGCTGAGACTACGTAAAATTTTTCATATTTATAATTTATTCAACTAATTAACTAAAATTATAAGTAATATGTTTTTGGCTTATCTGAATAAATACCTGCACGACATAGCTGCCCCATGCCTGTCACTCCTTCATGCGCTCCATCTATCTTAGGATCTACATACTGATAAAACCAATCCTTTAACTCCTGTCGCATAGATATTACAATATCTTCGTACTGTTTATCTTCTATTCGATTATATTCTTCATTGGGATCTTCTTTTAGATGATATAATTCATTAGGTCCATAAGGATAACGATGAATATATTTCCATTCTTTATTACGAATCATACGTACCGGTCCATATTCATCAAAAACCACGATACTTCCACTACTATCACTAGCTTTTCCTTGTAAAATATCTGCAAAACTTTTTCCTGGAAGTTTTTGTTTTACCTCCCCTTGTAAATCTAAAAATTCTATAAAGGTAGGAAAAATATCATAATGACTTAGCATTTTATCACAAACCTGATTTTGTGGTACCGTTTTAGGATAACGAATAATACAAGGAACTTTTACAGAAGTATCAAACATATTAAGCGGAAAGGTTCCGTTTCCTTTTCCCCATATTCCATGATGTCCCATATTCATTCCATTATCGGAAGTAAAGATCACTAACGTATTATCGATAATATTTTTCTCTTCTAATTTATCTAAAATGAGACCTACATTTTTATCCATAGCTGTTACAGCAGCGTAATATCCTTGTAATAGTTCTCTCCTCTTATTTCCTGTCCCATAAGGTGCACTTTCTATTTGCCAAGGATGAATAGGTACATCGGGTGTTGCCGTAAATTCACAGTCTTCATATAGATCCCACATTTCTTTAGGATGATTTTTTTTATCCCATGGACTATGAGGAGCAGTATAATGAACACTTAAATAAAATGGATTTTCTCCTTCTGATAATTCATCAATATTATGTAAAGCATCTTCTGTAATAATATCTGTAATATATCGATCTTCAAAATAAAGTTCTCCATCCCTTACAACATCTGCATGGTAGTAATTGCACCCACCTCTACCAATCGTGAACCACTTTGAAAAACCATGCTGTGGGGTTAGACTATCCCCTAAGTGCCACTTTCCACTTAATGCACAAGTATAGCCATTCTCTTTTAATAAATCGGTATACGTCGTTAATCCTTCTAAATATTGAATTGGTTTATGTTCACTTGCAAAAACAGGATTCCCTTGCACAGCTGGATGATCTTTGTCTACATTTCCTCCTCGAATCCAATCATGTACTCCATGACGGGAAGGAATAGTTCCTGTAAAAATAGAAGCCCTAGCTGGTGAACATACCGGTGAAGCACAGAAAAAATTATTAAATCGTAATCCTTGGAGAGGCTAAACGATCTAAGTTTGGAGTAATAATATCACTATTTCCTGCACAATTCATCGCCCAAGATCCTTGGTCATCCGTTAAAATAAAATTATATTAGGTTTTGTATCATTTTATTTATCCTCCTATTTTCTTTTTTTTAAATTTTACCTTCTTCTTCCTTTTCTTCTTTTCTTTAATGCTTTTTCTTGCTGATTTTTCCAACTTTCATCTAAAAACTCATCTACCTCATCCATAATATCTGCTATTTCATAAGGAAACTTTTCAAAAATTTTACTTTTATATGTGCTTTGTGAAATTTTAAGTTTTAATTTTTTTTTCCATGACATAAAATTCCCACCTTAAATATCCATTATATAGAAAATATCTTACTCTATTATTAGTACTATATGAAAAAATTGCTCCTCTGTGAATGAATCAATATGAATATTTTTAAGGTTTTTTTAGAATACTAAAAATGTACGAAAAAAAAAGAAAGGAGTTTTTTTATGAGTAATTTATCTTATTTGGAAGTAGAAAATTTACGCCATCTGATTGGTTCTCATGATAATGCTGCCCATAAATTATGTTCCTATGCTGAACAATGTACAGATCCACAAATTAAACAAATGTTTAAACAATCTTCAGAGGAAGCAAAAAATACAAAACAAAAGCTTATTTCATTTTTAGGTTAGTATAAAATACATGAAAAGGAGGGAATTACTCTATGGAAGAAAAAACAATTGTAAATGACATTTTAGCTGATTTAAAAAGTAGTCTGACTGCTTATACAACTATGATCTCTGAAACTAATAATCCTCAATTACGACAAGAATTACAACAATTAAGAAATAAATGTGAAAAAAGCCAATATGATCTTTATAAAATAGCAGAACAAAAAGGATATTATACACCTAGTCAACCAGCGTCACAAGAACAAATTCAACAAGTAAAAAGTGAAGTAACTACAGTCCCTAGTATGCAATAAAAAAATTTCTTTAAGACTTTCTAGTTTCTAATAAACTAGAAAGTCTTTTTTATTAACTATTACAAATTAATAAAAAATTATTACAAAAATTTAAAATAACTCTGGACAAATTAATAATTTTGTAATAAAATAACCTTGTAAACGTTTTATGTAACCTTAATACATATGGACATCAAGGAGGTTTTATCTTATGAAAAATAATATATTAAAAAGAATTACTGCCATTACCTTGGCTTCTACTTTATTATGGACGCCCTTAAGTACTCAAGCTGCCTTACTTCGTCAAGGAAATCGCGGCAATGAAGTTGTACAAATTCAAACAGAACTAAAAAAATTAGGATATTTTCAATATCATACAGCCACTGGATATTTTGGTCCTATTACAACATCTGCCGTTCGTCACTTTCAAGCAGCAAAAGGATTGAAAGTAGATGGTATTGTAGGCCCTGCTACCAAAAGTGCTTTGTTAGGAAATCAAGAAACCCCTTCTTCCGATATTCAAGGGGCATTGGACTGGTGGAGTCAAGTTCAATATATTTTCCCTCGTGGTGCTGATGCTCTAGTTACGGATGTGGATACAGGAAAAAGCTTTTCCATTCGTCGTACTTTTGGTACAAACCATGCAGATATCGAACCTTTAACTCAAAAAGATACTGATATTATTAAATCTATTTGGAATGGTTTTAGCTGGGAGAGACGAGCTGTAGTTGTTTCCATTGGAAATTATAAACTAGCTGGTTCTATGACTGCAATGCCTCACGCTGGCGTTGATGCTGCTCCAGGACTTGCCACCGTAAATAACCGAAGTGGCGGCTATGGAAGAGGCACCAATCTAGATCTTGTAAAAAATAACGGTATTAATGGTCATATGGATATTCACTTTTTAAATAGCCGTACTCATGGTACAAATGTAATGCAAAAAGTACATCAAGATATGGTCAAAAAAGCGGCTCAATATATTGCACAAAAAAATAAATAACACTATATTAAACCCAAATATTATAAACATTTTATAAATTAAAATGTTTATGCAAGTACCTATATTTATTCTTACAAAAAATCGAATGCTATCTAAACAAGAAAACAATATAGGTACTTGCAAAAATTAAAGTTTTAAATCTATATTGGGCTATTACAATTTATGCTATTGTAAAAGGATCTTTCAATTCTTTTACCTTTTCCCAAAGAACCTTATCTAATTGTTTTGCTACCTCATGTTCTTTAGGATCTTTAATTTCTAAAGGATTCATTTGATAAGGATCTTCTTGATTATCATAAAGATATCGTACTACTGTCTTTTCATCAGGCCAATATCCCGTATGGATTACATAAGTATAACGAATAGTTCTTATTGCTCGCCAACCTTTACTTTTAGGATCCAATCCAGCCTTTTCAAAAGCTTGCAAGAAAACATCTCGTCCAGGATAACATGCTAAAAAAGCAGCATCTGGTCTTATTCCATCTTCTCCCTTTATCGCTTGGGATAAATCTATTCCTTCTACTGTATCTGGAATAGGAAGTCCCATTAAACCTAATAGGGTAGGCATTACATCTACACTATTAATTAATGTTTCCCTATCTCTTCCTACAGGAATATTTTCAGGCCATCGAATTAAGAAAGGAATTCCTACTGATTCTTCATACCATACATGTTTTGCCATCATTCCATGAGAACCTAATAAATCTCCATGATCGGCGGATAGCACCACGATAGTATCATCTGCTAACCCTTCTTCTTCTAAGAAAGTAAGTAATCGGCCAAATTGTTCATCAATCCCCGTTACTGCAGCAAAATAATTTTTAGTCTTTTCAATAAGTTCTTCTTGTGTTCCACCTAATTTTTCTCCAGTATGAGCAGAAAATGGACCTTTTGATACATTAGGACGAAGCGTAATTTCTTTATCCTCATATAACTTTTTATATTTTTCTGGTACTTGATCATAAGGACTATGAGGTGGATTCCAAGAAATAAATAAGGAGAAAGGACCATTATCTTTATGATCTTTTATATATTTTATAGCTACATCTGTTTCATGTTTTACAGACCATTCATTTACTTGAATCATTTCTTTACTATCTTTCCAGTAATGAGGTTGTAAATGTTGATCGAAAGTACCATATGAATACCAGTAATCAAAACCATGACGTCTTGGTCCTGGTGGAGTATATGCATCCCAATTTCGGGCTCCTGATTCGGGTTCTTCTTCATAATTTTGTTCTGGTACATCTAAATGCCACTTTCCAATATATGCAGTTTGATATCCTTCTTGTTTAAATACTTCTCCAATACCCATTTCATCTGGTTGAAGACCTATTTCTGCTCCTATTTTACAATTGGTAAAAACACCTGTCGTAATAGGGTATCTTCCTGTTAATAGAGCAGCTCGATGAGGAGAACATAAAGGGGTACAACTTAGAGCATGGTCAAAAACTCGACTCCCTTTTGCAAACTGATCCATATTAGGAGTTATCACATCATCTTCATTCATAAATCCCATAGCCTGTCTTCGCCATTGATCTGCAAAGAGAAATAACAAATTNGGTCTTTTTTGATTCATTATTATCAACTCCCTTTCTATCTTTCTAATTTACCAGTATAATTCCCAATCTTTCAAAGCTCTTACTAATGCTTCAAAATAATAATAATCTCCCCAAATACAGCTTTCATCTACTCCACTATTACCACCCTTATAATAAACACCATGAAGTAAAAGTCCATTAGCTTCACTATCTAACTCTGTTGTATAATCATTTGCTAATGACTGAATCATACTTAATGCACTATTTTCATAATACATTCTATATTGATCTGTAACAGGAAGATATTTTAACATTTCTAATATACCGCAGACTGCTATCGCTGCAGCTGAACTATCTCTTTCTTCTCCATCTTTATCTGTAAAAATTAAATCCCAATAACAAATATCATCTTCTGGTAAACGATTTAAATAATAATTTGTTAACTTTTTACTAACTTCTATAAGTTCCCAATCTTTTGTATAAACATAACTAAGAGGAAAACCATAAATACCCCAAGCTTGTCCTCTCNCCCAACAAGAATCATCACTATATCCTTGTTTTGTATTACCATACAAAGGCTCTCCTGTTTCTGGATCCATATAATAAGTATGAAAAGTAGAAGCATCTTCACGAATTAAATATTTAGCCGCTTGTTTTACATGTTTATAAGCAATATCATGATATTTAGGATCTCCCGTTACTTCAGAGGCCCAATACAACAATGGTAAATTTAAATTACAATCAATAATCATACGACCACGTTGAGCAGGGTCTTTAAGATCTCCCCAAGCCTGAATAATTTCCGCTTTATCATAATATCTTGTAATTAATAAATCCGCAGCATCAATAGCAATCTTCTTTGCTTCTTCATTGCCTGTTAATTTATAAGAAGCAACACAAGAAAGAGTATATAAAAATCCTATATCATGATGATCAATTTCAATTCTATTTTCTAAACGATGTTTAAAACTTTTTATATGAATATCAGCTACTTTTTTATATTTTTCATCACCTGTGACTTCATAAGCAAGCCAAAGCATACCAGTAAAAAAACTAGCTGTCCAATCTACATTATCAATCTCACCATAAACTAAATTTTTACTAGCAGGTGTAGGAAATTTATGAGTATAGCGTTCTAAATTTTGGTCTATTTTTTTTAATACATGCTCAATGGCTTTCTCAATAAACTTCTTATCTACTTGAGGACGATTTATATATTTCTCCTTATTCTTAATGCCTTCATCGATTACCTTGTGCATACTAAAATTGCCTCCTTATCCTTTATAAAGTAAACCTTACGAACATGCCAGTTATTATTAAGTATATCCTATAGTAATCTTTATTTCTTTAGAAAATCAAAGGACATTTTTATAAAATTCTATCTTAAGTGAATATAAATTTTTGAATCGTCTTCCACATCTCTGTTATAGCTTTTTTTGCTATACTATCCTTATAAAAAGTTATTGGTTTTAATTCATTGATAGATTTCATAACCACGTCATCATATGGAATTTTACCTACTAATTTCAGTTCCTTTTGATCTACAAAATCTTCTATTTCTTTGGTTACTTCTCCGTTTATATCATATTTATTAATACAAACCATGGTAAAAATCTGAAAATGTTCACATAAAGTAATCACTCTCTTTAAATCTTCAAGACCGGATTTAGTAGGTTCTGTCACAACTAATACAGCATTACTACCAGTTATTGATGCAATAACAGGACAACCAATTCCTGGCGAACCATCAATAATTGTTACTAATTCATTTTTAGAAAATTTCTCTGCTTTTTTACGTAAAAATGATATAAGAAGACCAGATGCATCACTTCCTATTTCCATCTCTGCTNTTGCAATTATTCCTTTATCTGTTTTTGTTATAAAGGTATTCGCTACTTTTTCATCCTTCAAAATAATTGCATTCTGAGGACATACTAAAGTACATGCTCCACAACCTTCACAGGCAAAAGCATNGATTTGAAAATGATCAATAGCATTAAATCGACANACCTCTTCACATTTACCACATTGTATACATTTATCTTTCTTTATATCTGCTTTTTTACCACCATAAAAATCTTCTTTTTCTAAATCTTTGCCGTCATAATACATATAAAAATTGGATGCTTCCACATCACAATCCACTCTGACCACTTCTTTAGCAAGTTCAGAAAGTGCTGTGGCAATAGTAGTTTTCCCCGTTCCACCNTTTCCACTTAATACTACTAATTCCATTGCAGCACCTCCTTTGATCGATTTGCTAATTTTTTAAAAATCGGTTTAATTTTAAAATGGTCATAAAGAATATCTCCCTTAGAATACACTTGTGCTATTTCTTTACTATACGGGATAGCTCCTATAATTTGTATATTTTCCTTTTTACAATACTGTCTAATAATATTATCNTNTCCATCATCCTTNTTAATAATAATTCCAAAAGGAATTTGAAACATTTTTACAACTTCTACTGCTATNTTTAAATCATGAAGCCCAAATTCTGAAGGTTCTGTCACTAATATTGCCCCATCAACATATCTCAAAGTATTTACTACATTACAAGAAGTTCCAGGTGGACAATCAATAATATAATTGCCTTCTGATATATTTTGAAGAAGTTTTTTAATTACAGGCACTGCCATAGGTTCTCCTATATTTAGTATACCTCTACTACAATGAATATTTCTTGTTTGACCCGTTTCTATTTTTCCTATTTCTCTTTGATTATAAATAATAGCATCATATTTACATATTATTTTACACGCACCACAACCATGACACAATTTTTCAAATAAAATCACTTTATCTTTAACTTTTGCAAGAGCATGAAATTGACATACTTTTATACACTCTCTACAAGCCACACATTTTTTATCATCCATCACAGGATACTCTACCATAACCTGTTCTGTTTTTTCTATACTAGGTTTTAAAAATAAAAAACCATTTGGCTCCTCTACATCACAATCTATATAATTTGCTTGTAATGCAAGAGCTAAATTTGTAGAAACTGTGGTTTTTCCCGTTCCACCTTTTCCACTAAGTACGGCTATGTTCATGATAAATCCACTCCCATCTAGTTATGTCCTCCATGATGTGCAGGCCCAGATATTGTGATTTCTTCCAGTTCGCCATTATTATATTTTTCAAGAACAGAATTTATAGCAATACTTTTACATTTATAAGCTTTAATTCCCTCTGCTGCAATAAGTTCAAAAGCATTTGGTCCTAAATTTCCTGTAATAATAACATCTACTTTTTCATCTATTAATTGATTGGAGGCAGCAATACCAGCACCACCACTAGATAACCTACCTTTATTTTCTAAAATTATAATTTTACCAGCCTTCGTATCATAAATTTGAAAGTATTCACATCTACCAAATCTCATATCTAATACACTATCACTGTTTTTTCCTGTCGTAGAAATTGCTATTTTCATTCTTATTCCTCCTAATTTTTAATCAAAATAAAAAGTTTCTAAATAAAATACTTTTCTCCTAAGAAATAACTTTTAAAGTCTTCATATTTTGGGTATATGTCTTTTATGGTTCTATTATATCTTATTAAGGACATATGTCAATAACTTATAGAATATTTCTAATAAAAAAAGCAAAGCCAAAAGACCTATTCTTACTTTAAATCATCTTTTNGCTTCACTTTTTCTTTATTTGTTTTCTTTTAAAAACAGAATACCTAAGAACCAATTAATAATTCCAACAGCAATTCCTCCCACTAAAGCAGTACCAAAAGAATCAATCTGTATGGAACTTAAAAAAGCGGTTAAATATAAAATAAAAGCATTGATAACCAAGCTAAATAATCCAATAGTTAAACAAGTAATAGGAAATGAAATAATTTTTAAAATTGGCTTAACAATCATATTTAAAAGGCTAAAAATAATAGCTCCCCATAAAGCCATTCCCCAACTCTCTACATGAATTCCTGTAATCAGTTGGCCAGCTCCGTATAATGCCACTGTATTAATAATTAATCTGGCTAATAATTCTCTCATACCATGCACCTCCTACACTCTTCATAATGGTAAAGTATATTCTTCTTTTTAATAACTCCTATGAACAAATTTTATATTTATTATATCACTGTTATTTAAGGGATACCAACTGTTTCATTTAAATATTCATTATTCCAATGATGAGAAATCATAAAATAAAAAAGTCTGCTTATTATTAGCAGACTTATAAAAATATATTATAAAAGGGGGGTAGCTTTATAATTCTACTATAACACCTGGTTATGAAAAGGTTGTGAATAGAACATTACAATTAGATTACAAAATCNGTTTGAGCCCTCACAATCCAATAACCATATTCTCCCACCTTTGGTTCTGTATCACGACAACAATAAAAACTAGAAAATCCATTTTGATATGCTAACGATTCATCTTGAAAATTATATTGCCCTGGCACTCCTAAAATAATAATAGAATAAACTCCTTCTTTTTTTCTTCCTAATAAAAGATGATTGTATTTATAATATCCTTCTACTACCAATGGATGATGAATAAAAGACCACGTAGGTAAGTCCAAAAGAGCAATTTCTCTAGGAGTAATTCGTACCCATTCTTCTTCTTGAGTAGGATTTTCAAAAGGATTCATAGGAGGACAATTTTGAAATACTATATCCAATTCTTTTTCTTTCCAAGAGTTCCACTCATTAATATTAGAACTAGTATTTTTTGTAACTACTACTTTCTTGTCTTCCTCTACTCTCTTTTCCTTCATATTCTTATTTTTCTGTTTATCTTGTACTTCTCCCCGATTACTCTTATTATTCATTATTTCTTCGTTCTCTTCTTTTACTATTTGTTCTTCTTTTACTACCTGATCTTCTTTTACTTCATCGTCCTGTTTTTCTTTTATATCTTGATGATGTAATTTATCCTCAATACTATCCGAATCCTTTTTTAAAATATGAGCATTTAAATTCTTAATAGGATTTTCCTTTTCTTTTTCCCATATAGTAAGTTTTGTTTGCCATGAAAAAGGTTCGTCTATAAATCCAATAAGAGGACAAATAAAATGACCTGGTCGTTCTTCTTGTGAAATTAATATAGCAATAGCCCCTATATCTTCTATAGTATAAGGACTTCCTCCCAATTGATTAGGTGAAAAATCAAAACGCATTTCTCCCCTTCCTTGAGACTTAACATCTAATACCCCCATATATAATCCCATAGGATTTTCTTCGGAAGCTGTAATAAAATAAATACTATATATACCTTGATGTAATGGACGTAAATTTTGAACAGATAAGTGACACTTCCCACGCTCTCCTCGGATATCAATTTTACAATATCCTGTTGCTTCTTGTTGTGCCATAGAGTACCCTCGCATTTGTTCTTTTAAAAGTACTTGTGCTCGATAATATGGTAACCTTTTTGACATATTTTCCCCTCCCTACATTCAATAAAAAACCTTAACTTATAAAAGTATATTGCAAAAAGAGGACAATTATGATTGTACATTCCAATCCATTTAAGAAATTATAGAGTGAAGGTTGAATACCAATCCTAGATATGATATTCTTTGATTATCAATTTTTTTACAATAATATCCTATCGTTTAAAAAAATTAGATACATTTTAAAGGTGGTTCATATGAAACAAAAGCATATAATACNGTTAGTCTTGATGACCTTTTTAATTGCATTNTTATTATACGTTTTATTTCACTATTTANATAAAACNTATACTATAGATCACAATATAAAATCAAACATGACAAATGAAANCAATCAATANCTTTATTATAAAGATGGAAATTTAAGAATAGCACATAAATATAATAAAAATTATGATATGTGGATCGATTTTAAACCATGTGGGATAAATTCCATTTATGCCCTTGATTCTATCTACCTTATACCGAATGAAAATGATAAAACCAGCTCAAACCTTACCAAAGAAGAAATAGAACCTTTTCTTCAATCTCCTAGTGATTGGATAGGACCCTATATTGTAAAAAGTAGAAATCATGAGGATAATATAACTCCTTTTTTCACTGGTGGTTGGCATGGTATTACACAAAATGAACGAGAAAAACCAACAGCCCGTACTGCTACTGTTACTATAAAAGCAGATAAAAAAGAAATCATCGAAAATAAATGTATTCCCTGTGATAAAGTACAATTACTAGTAACAAATTATATACAAGGATACAATACTACTGTTAATAAACTGGAAATTATCAAGGAAAATGTCTATTATACAATCTTCAATAATAAAATTAATATTGATGTTGAAATTGAAGCTTTAGATGATATTACTATCCTACGTTATTATGGATTACAAACGGTAAATACTAAATGGGATGGACAAGTTACTTATATCAATACCCAAAATGACGCGCAAACTTTTAATACCTACACAAATAATAATTCACAACCAAAAAAAGAAAATCCAGACGTTCATATGATTCGTCTTATTTCACAAGATCAGAAACATCAATTAAACGCCTGGATCGATGGAAAAATTGGATTGGGAAACTTTGAATATCTATCCCCAGATTTGCCTTGTGCTTTTTCTTTGGATTATGGAAAATCTTATTTCAACTTAATCCATGGTATAGAAAAAAATTTAGATAAAGGAAACAAAGTAAACTGGAAAGGGAGTTATCGTTTTCTATCTCTAGAATAATAGCATAAAATAACTTCCTTAGAAAAGGAAGTTATTTTATGCTATATAATAAATCGGATAATTGTCCTAATTTTTCAATAGATAATGTTTCCCCTCTTACTTTTTCATTTAGTCCCATTTCTTTTAAGCAAGATACAATATCTTCTTTAGAAAAAACAAATTCTTGTTGTGAATAGTTATATAATGTATTCACTAATGTTTTTCTTCTTTGAGCAAAAGCAGCACGTACAACATGAAAAAAGAAAACTTCATCTTTTACATGAATTCGTGGTTCTTTTAATATCCTCAATTGTATCACTGCTGATCCTACTTTAGGTCTTGGAATAAAACAATTAACAGGTACATTTGCCACCAGATAAGGTTCCGAGTAGTATTGTACTGCTACAGATAAAGCACCATAATC
>JGI24708J26588_10002492_pt1 | contig 13899 bp, 14 predicted proteins | sample BioPla1DNA2_FD_26588 | JGI IMG/M metagenome (IMG submission 26588) | reverse complement strand
TTTTACGGAATCTTTCCTAAGCTTTATCGGCTTGGGTGTTCCTGTGCCTTTGGCAAGTTGGGGTACCTTAGCCAACGATGGTGTTAAAGTATTCCAGCAGTACCCTTCACAATTAATTATTCCTGCAGTCTGCATCAGTTTGACTATGTTATCCTTCAACCTTTTGGGGGATGGTCTACGGGATGCCTTGGATCCTAAGTTAAGGAGGTAATGTAATGAGTAAAATCTTAGAAGTGAAAGATCTACATGTCTCCTTCGATACCTATGCCGGTGAGGTTAAGGCAGTACGAGGTGTCTCTTTTGATTTACATGAGGGCGAAGTACTTGCCATTGTCGGCGAGAGTGGCTGCGGTAAGAGTGTTACGGCACAAACTATTATGAAATTAAATCCGATGCCTCCAGCTAGAATCGTGAACGGAGAAATCATTTTATGTGATAAAGACATTGTAAATGCAACAGAAAAAGAAATGATGGCGATCCGTGGAAAAGATGTCAGCATGATTTTCCAAGATCCTATGACCTGTCTTAATCCAACCATGCAAGTGGGAAAACAATTAACGGAAGCCATCCGTAACCATAGAAAGATGACCAAGGAAGAAGCACATAAAGAAGCCATTCGTTTGCTTGAGTTGGTGCGAATTCCAAATCCCGAACAAAGAGCAAAGCAATATCCTCATGAATTTTCTGGTGGTATGAGGCAGAGAGTTATGATAGCCATGGCACTTTCTTGTGCACCAAAACTTCTTATTGCCGATGAGCCTACTACAGCACTGGACGTTACCATCCAGGCACAGATTATGGAGCTTTTGAAGGAAATCGGGAAAAAAACCAACACAGCCATCATTATGATTACCCATGACCTAGGTGTTGTGGCAAGTATGGCGGATCGTGTGGTTGTAATGTATGCTGGTAAAGTTGTAGAAAGTGGAGTTGCGAGAGATATTTTCTATCATCCTGCCCATCCATATACCAAGGCCTTATTGAAGAGTCTTCCGACAACGGAGATGAGTAGGGATGAAAGATTGGTTTCCATTCCAGGAACCCCTCCAGATCTATTAAATCCTCCAGTAGGGTGTCCATTTGCCAGCAGATGTAAGTATGCCATGAAGATTTGTTATGAGGCTCCACCTGCAGAATTTGAAGTAGGAAAGGGACATCATGGGTCTTGTTGGTTACCACATCCGGACTGCCCAAAAGATCAGGCAGGAGGTGAACAATGATGGATATGAAAACTATGAATATGCCAGAAAAAAAAGTTGACGATAATGTATTAATTGAAATTCAGGATGTATCAAAGCACTTTAAAGTTTCAGAAGGTATTCTAAAAGCAGTCAATCATGTAAACTTGACCATCTATAAGGGTGAAACCTTAGGCCTAGTAGGAGAGTCAGGCTGTGGAAAATCTACCTTTGGTAAGGTGCTGATGGGTATTTATCCTGCAACTTCCGGTAAAATACTTTACCACGGAAAAAAAGACATTGAAATTACAAAGAAAAATTTATTTGCCTACTCCAAGATGGCACAGATTATCTTCCAGGATCCTTATTCCTCACTGGATCCTAGAATGACAGTTGGTTCCATTATTGAAGAAGGTATGATTATTCATAAAATGTACGATAAAAAGAGACGCCAAGAGAGAGTCTATGAGCTTTTAGAGCTGGTTGGTTTAAATCGTGAGCATGCCAATCGATTCCCTCATGAGTTCTCTGGTGGACAGCGTCAGCGTATCGGTATCGCAAGAGCCTTAGCAATTGAACCAGAATTCATCGTTTGCGATGAGCCGATTTCTGCTCTGGACGTATCCATTCAATCTCAGATCATCAACTTACTTCATGATCTGCAAAAGAAATTAAATTTAACCTATCTTTTCATTGCCCACGACTTAAATATCGTGAAATATATCAGTGACCGTATTGCGGTTATGTATCTTGGAAATATCGTAGAGTTGGCCACCAGTGATCAACTTTATGAGAAGACACTACACCCATATTCCAAGGCCTTGCTTTCCGCAGTTCCTATCCCGGATCCCGATAAAGAGGCAAGTAAAAAGAGGGATATTTTAGGTGGCGATGTACCTAGTCCCATTAATCCACCAAAGGGTTGTCCTTTTGCAAGCCGTTGTCCTCATGCAACTGAAATTTGCCGTCAGGAAAAACCTAAGTTGGAAATGAAACAGGGACATCTAGTGGCATGCCATCATGTAAAGAAATAGGAGAAGGTATATTATATAAATAAAAAATGGCTTTTCTAGTAGCTTAACTACTGGAAAAGCCATTTTTTTATGTATAAGCAGGTTTATTTGTTTGGCTGACTAGTTTCTTTTATAAAAAGTACTAGGAAGATTCTTTAACTCAGAGATAATAGGGCTGTGTTACCAAAAATATATAAAAAACAGAATAATAATAGATAAGTATAAATCGATCATTATACAAATTAATAAATATTTATGAAAAATAAATAATTATAAAAGTAATTATATAAAAAAGTCGTTTTTAGTCTATTGGAAGGGAACCATAACTAGGATTGTATAAAAAAAGTAAAAACTGTAAATCGAAAGAATGTTTTTTTATAACGGAAAGGTTGATTTTGCAATGCATGTATTATATAATTTGGACATTGGAAAAAAAAGGATAATCCTTTTATAAAGTTAAAGTACATTATTAAGATATGGAGATATGGTATATGGAAGAAAAAAATGTTGATTTTATGGAAATTGACCTAAAAGAAATCTTTTACATATGGGTTCATAAGCTATGGATTGTTATACTGGTAGGTATTTTCTGTTCTCTGTCCTTAGGGTTATATAATAAATATATTAAGACACCAGTTTATGAATCAAAGACCAGTTTCTATGTGATTCATCGTCAGGATGAGAGCAAAACAACCATATCTGACTTGCAAACAGGAAGACACCTTACTCAAGATTATATGATTTTAATTACGAGTCGTCCGGTATTGGAAAAGGTTATTAATATTACTGGGGTCGATATTACCCCAGAGGCCTTAGAAAGTATGATTTATATCAACAACCCACAAGAATCTAGAATTCTTTATATCAGTGTCATGCATAAAGATCCAATGACGGCTAAGATATTAGTGGATGCAGTTGCTGAAGTTGCGGCAGAACAAATGTGTAATATTATGGAGACTGAAAAAGTAAATATTGTTGAATATGGTAACATTCCTAAGAAACCCTATAATCAGAATATTCGCAGAAGTTTTATTTCCGGAGGAATTATTGGAATAATACTAAGTTCAGCAGTAATTATTATTCTCTATGTTATAAATGATAATATTCGAAGTGCAGAAGATATCGAAAAGCATCTAGGAATTACCGTAATGGGGATGATTCCCACTGAGGTAAGGGAAGATAAGAAGAAGCGGATTAAGAAACGGAAAGTTAAAGAAAAAGATGTTGAGGAAGCAGCCGTCTCAATCATCTAAAGGAGGATTAGAAATGTTGCAAGTTAATTTAGAAAATGTACATAAATTAAGTTTTAAGAGTAATGAGGCATATAAGCAGCTGCGTACCAATATCTTGTTTTGTGGAAAGGATACTAAGGTTATTTGCTTAACCAGTTGTCTTCCCAATGAAGGGAAAAGCAATGTGTCTTTTCATCTAGCAATGTCCCTAGCAGAGTTTGGGAAGAAAGTAGTCTTTATCGATGCTGATTTACGTAAATCTGTTATTGTAGGTAGATATAAGCCAGATCATGAGGTTCTTGGGTTATCCCACTATCTGACTGGGCAGTACAGTCTAAGTGATGTCTTATATGAAACCAATATTGAAAATCTAGATATTATTTTTTCTGGCCCAATACCTCCGAATCCTGCAGAGCTCTTAGGTAGTGAAACCTTTGGCCATTTGATGGAGATGTTTCGTAAAGTATACGATTACGTCATTGTTGATACACCGCCTCTTGGCAGTGTCATTGATAGTGCTATTGTGGCAGAGCAATCTGACGGGGTNCTTCTGGTAATTGAAGCGGATGCAATAAGTCATAAGTTTGCACAAAAAATTTTAAAACAGCTTTCCAAAGGACATTGTAGGATTCTTGGCGCTGTATTGAACCGTTATGATGTAGTTAAGAATCCCCATGAATACACTGGGAAAAAGTATAAGTATTATTACAAATATTATAATTGAGATAAAAATAATTAGGGTCTTATGATTGTTTCGCTAATTATAATTAAAGCATATCAGGGGGAGAATGGATGAGAGTTAGAGATGGATTTATGTTAAGGGAGATTGCCGGTTCGTGGATTGTTGTCCCGATTGGAGAGAGGGTTGTGGAATTTAACGGCCTGATCTGCCTAAGTGAAAGTGGAGCCTTTCTTTGGAAGAGTCTAGAGTCCGGGGTAGAGAATGAAGAGGAACTGGTGAAAGCACTTACGAAGGAATATGATGTTGATGAAGAAACAGCCGTGTCAGATACACGGGAATTTTTGGCGACGATTATAAAAAGTGGACTGGTGGAGACGGAATATGAAATGGGGACAGCTTAGTGCACTTTTAGGAATGAAATCGATGAAACAGCATATTCCCTTAATCGGAGAATTTGAGCTTACCGGAAGATGTAATCTAGGATGTAAAATGTGTTATATGAGCCACAAAATTGATGATAGCAAGGTACTTTATAAGGAACCTAGTGCAAAAGAATGGATTGAACTTGCCAGAGAAGCTAGGGATATGGGCATGTTGTTTATACTTTTGACTGGAGGAGAGGTTTTTGCTAGAAGTGATTTTCGAGAAATTTATTCCGAGATTTCTATGATGGGCTTAACAACTACAATTTACNCNAATGGAACCCTAATAACACCACAGATAGCCTCTTGGNTAGGTTCTAGACCTCCCTCTCAGATTGAAATCACTTTATATGGAGCGTCGCAGGAAAGCTATGAGAAAATCTGTGGCAATGGTGATGGTTTTCATAGGGCACTTCGGGGAATTGATCTATTATTAGATCAGGGAGTGAACCTACAGATAAGAACCACAGTGGTTAAGGACAATATACATGAATTTGAAAAGATGAAGGAAATCGCAGGGACCCGTGGAATTAAACTGGGAGTGGTTAATTATGTTTCTCCCAGGCGAGATCATCTGGGTAAGAATTATGATGAAATGCGCCTGTCACCCAAGGAACTGGTGGACCTAGAAGAAATACATAGTGCCGCTCAAGCTCACCAGGCAAACTTATCCGAACCTTTGTCAGAAGATTCTTTGAACATCCATAAAGAACTTTTAGAGATTGGATTTCAGGAAGATGACCCCTTCCCATGTAGTTGTGGGAAAAATACTTTTTGGGTAACTTGGGATGGTAGAATGGTTCCCTGTTCCATCATGAACAAACCAGAGGCGTATCCTTTTGAAGAAGGATTTCTTTCGGCTTGGGAAAGTTTAATTAGGCAATGTTCTCAAATTCCCAAATGTAAGGAATGCAATGATTGTGATTTAAAAGAATATTGCATGACTTGTCCAGCTAGATTAATGAATGAAACAGGTAGTTATGAAGTACCTGCGTCATATCTTTGCCAATGCGCAAAGGAACGTAAAAAAAGGGAGGGCAAAAATTATGAAAACTTACACAAAACCAACAATTGAAATGATAGAGCTTCGGCCAGAGGAACGATTGGCAACTTGCGGAACCGATATTAAAGGATCCAATATTATCATTATATTTTTAGCATGGCTTTTGGGATTTAGTACACGCTGTAAAATTGTATCGGTAGGAGGAAATGTTTGTAGTTGATCTTATTTACATATCGATTCATTCATAGGAGGAAACTCATGACCTTTTGGCTGAATATTGCAGGGATGTCTGTTTCTGTAAGTACAAAGGGATCCTTTCGGATTAACAAAAAATTACGTTCTTTTTCTTGCCAAGAAAAAAATGTTGAAGACCTCGGGGTAACAATACATAGTTGTGATGCCATATGGGTTCCAGAAAAGGCAGTCAAATTGGACAATAGTTTATTTTACTACAAATCCAATCTGGCTGATGGGGACATATCCTTTTATCTATGGGATACATTTCAAAAGCAAGCGATTTATCAATTAAAGGTAAACCAAGAATGGAATAAGGCTCAGATGATCTACCAGAAAGAGCAAGATATTCGATATGCTCTTACAGGGCCTTTGGGTGAAATCCTTTTTCGAAATGCCCTTCTAAGACATTCGGGATTGGTGATTCATGCAGCTGCTATAGAATGGGAAGGAAAAGGGATTCTTTTTTCGGCAGCTTCTGGAACGGGAAAAACTACCCAGGCTCAGTTATGGGAAAAGTATCAAGGTGCTAAAATATTAAATGCTGACCGCCCAGCGGTAAGACTTTGGGACCAAGGGGTCAAGGTATATGGAAGCCCTTGGAATGGTTCTTCTAAAAAATATAAGAATAGTAATCAGCCCTTAAGGGCAATTATCCTTTTGGAACAAGGGAAAGAGAATAAGATTCAACGATTGGACTACAAGGAAGCCATATCTAGGTTAATGCCTAGGTGTTTCCTTCCTTATTTTGAACCTGAGTTGATGGAGATCGCACTAAAGCATTTGGAAACNTTAATTATGAGAATTCCGATCTATTTGTTACGATGTAGACCGGATAAAGAAGCAGTGGAGTTGGTATATCAATGGGTGAAATAAGACAAATAACAGTCAATAAAATGATACCTGTCATTGAGGAATTACTGGAAGAGGGGATGAGAATACGTATTACAGTTACTGGTAGCAGTATGTACCCGTTCTTACGGGATAAGAAAGATTCTGTGGAGTTGTATCGAAGCAGTTATGACCAGTTAAAACGAGGTGATATCGTTCTAATTCGAAGAGATAATGGGGAATATGTATTGCATCGAATTGTTAAAAAAGATAGAAAATATTTTTATATGAATGGTGATGCCCAGCAATGGTGGGAAGGACCTATCAAACCAAAACAGGTAATAGCAAAAGTAACCAAAGTTTGGAGGAAGGATCGTTCTATCCTCTGTTCTTCTTTCTTATGGAGACTAGCTTCAATTCTGTGGATGCTTTTAATCCCATTTCGTGATCTTATATTTAAGTCCTATTACCATTTACGTAGATTATCATCAGCGGTTCATACAGGGAGAAAATACACATGAAGAAGCAATGGAAATTAGTTTCGTGGTTGGCTGGATGTGTCCGGCCTTATCTTTTGTCTAATACTTTGATAATTCTCATGGGCACGATTGCCTCGATTGGTAGAGTTGCTATAGCAATCGTTTCTAAATATTTAATTGATAAAGCGGTTTTAAAACAATGGGATGGAGTAATAAGGGATAGTATTATAATAATTTGTATGATCCTCTTACACCTGATTTTTAGGGGACTAGCATCTGTAATTTCGGTACATACCACAGAGAATATGTCAAATCGGATTCGATACCAACTGTTCTTACATTTATCAAAGGTAAAATGGGAAGAATACTCAAAATATCACAGTGGTGATCTTATAACTCGCATGACCAATGATATTGCTACCGTAGTCACTGGAGTGATGAAAGTTATACCGGATATAATTTCCCTAGGAGTTTCATTAGTTGCTTCCTTTATTGCCCTAGTGATTTTTGATCCGGTTCTTGCCATGGTTTCCTTTGCGGTTGGCCCAGTTCTTTTGGTTCTTGGTACTATATTTGGCAGAAGATTTATTCATGTTTATCAAAAAGCACAGGAGGCAGAAAGTTCTTATCGATCTTTTATACAGGAAGGTTTGGTGAATATGGAAGTTCTAAAAACCTTCTGTTACGAAAAGCAAAGCGGAGAGGAACTTATAAAATTGCAAGAAGAGAAAAAACACTGGATGCTTCGTAGGAATAAGGCAGCCATGGTTTCAGGTCTATTGGTAGTTGGAGGAATGGGCTTTAGTTTTCTTTTGGCTTTTGGCATCGGTATTTTACGCTTGTTAAAGGGATATTTAGGTTTTGGTACCTTAACTGCATTTTTACAATTGATTGGTTTAATCCAAAGTCCTTTTCTTGGATTGTCTGGAACCATACCCCAGGTGATTTCCATTACAGCTAGTGCTGAACGATTAATGGAATTAGAAATGCTGGAAAAGGAAGAAGCGGTAAGAACTATGACCGACTTTAATATGAAAGAAATTTGTCTACAAGAAGTAGACTTTGAATATCAGAAAGGGAAGCCAATTCTTAAGAATATAAATACGGAAATTAGAAAAGGAGAAAGAGTGGGTATCATCGGAAAATCAGGGGAAGGAAAGACCACCCTGATTCGTCTTTTAATGCAATTGTTTCAACCGGAGCATGGAAACATATCATATTTGGATTACAATAATGGCTATCATCCCCTGGAGCCTTCCATACGTACAAAGATATCCTATGTTCCCCAAGGAAAGTCCTTGTTTTCTGGAACAATTTCCTATAATATGAGCATAGGTAATCCTGATTCGACACCAGAAGAACAGGTCAAAGCCCTACAAGCAGCTGGGGCTTGGGAATTTGTTTCACAGCTACCAGAAGGGATTGACACGGTAATCGGAGAAGGAGGTTACGGTCTTTCAGAAGGACAGGCTCAGAGGATTGCTATTGCAAGGGCTTTGCTTCGCAATAGTCCGATTTTAATTCTAGATGAAGCAACCTCTGCCCTTGACATAGAGAATGAAGAGAAAGTGTTAGATTCTATTTTTAGCTTTTGGCCAGAGCTGACTTGTATCATCATAACCCATCGTCCCTCCATTTTAAAATATTGTAGCAGGATATGGCGTTTGGAAGAGGGACGGCTATACGAAGAAAAGGTCTAGCTAATGCTTTTGAATTTGCAACCACTGAAGTAACTTTACTCGTTCTTGGGAGAGTTTTTCTGCTTGTGGAGAGACCTTATATTTCCCTATCCGGCTAAGGTTAGTGAAGGCTCTATGAAACCATGCAAATATCAGCAAAAAGGGGTACTTTTTTGCATACGGATAGCGNTTGCTTAGATTTTTAGATGAGGGAAAATAAAACTGGAACATTTTTTTAACACGACCAAATCTACCAGAGGGATGATCAGGCTTGCTATATCGAATTAGCAGGCTACTCATTGGCCGCTCAGGATTACGTCGACCATAGACACCCGAATCAAGAATATCACGGACAAATAGATCTATGTATCTTTGATCCTTAAGTGTTTTACTGGAGTCGGCTTCTTGGATGGTAACTTGCCTTGGGATTTTTAAGTCAAATAGCTGATTGCAAAGGAGAAAGAGGGAAATCATAAAGGTTTTAAGCTGCATTGTTGGGAGCATCGTAGGATATAGTCCCAGTTTAGCTCCTTTTCATTGGCTTCCATAAACACAACGAAATCGCATAATTGTCGAAGTCCAAAACCGGCGGATATAATGTGGTTCTTCATATGAATGATTAAATGCAAATATGATGATCCACAGAAAGAGCCATGGTTGGAGCACCAAGTAGAGAAATGTTTATGGTATCCTTCCATAAGGCTTCCTCAAAATCTATGGAGAAATCATCGGGATGGCTATCAGAAAGCCAGGTATGTACTTCTATGATGAAAGGATGGTTTTTATTGATATAGGAAATATGTTTNNTACTTACTTTATNTTCAATNAAATNAAATTGCTTCAGTATTTTTTTGATCCGGTACCGATCTTGCGCGTGAGTTAAAAGGTCTGCGTCGCCCATGGTACGAAGATCCGGATTGGGATAATACTCTCTAAGAAGCAATCCTTTTAATACAATTGCTGGGATTTTCTCCTTGTAAAATGCCTTTAAGATTTCCTTAATTATCTGAACTTGTTGGATTTGTCGAATTGCTTCGGTCTGGGTTTCCTTCTTCCATTGAGAAAGAAGTGTTGGATCCGGTGCCAAGCTAGGATTTATATTTTTTAATTTAGAAACCATGGGATAAATCAGAGTATGTACCTGGTGGGCAAGAGCTTCCTGATAAAGAGTCGGCCAATGGATCTGGGATGCTTCAAGTAAAGCAGTGATTTCATCCCAATCGGGTTCTTGATTTCGAATTGCCTTGGAAAGTAGTTTTATTAAAATACGACTGTTTTCCTTCATATAGATCACCTCATTCATAGAACTGAAATGGAATTTATTTACAATATTATAACACATCAAAGAGGACACAACAACTAAAACACAAGGCAAAAACCAAAGAAAGAAAAGGAGGAAGTTGCAATGTACAATGTTGTGGTAGCCGGAAGCGGACATTTTGGCCTGGTTACAGGAGTGTGTTTGGCAGAAGTTGGACACAATGTCATCTGTGTTGACTTGGATGAGACTATGTTGCAAATGATTCGATTTGGGGATGCACCAGTATATGAACCAGACTTGGCAAGATTAATGAGAAAAAATCGTGAAGCGGGAAGATTAAAATTTACCTCGGACTATGGAAATGCCTACCGCAATGCTGATGTCATATTCATCGGTGTGGGAATTAAAGAAAATGCCGATGGATCCATGGATTTAACGAATCTATATACGGTGGCAAGTCAGATTGTGAACCATCTGGAAAAGGACGGTATCATTGTCTTAAAAACCACGGTTCCGGTTGGAACTGCAGATCAACTGGATGATTACATAAAGGCAGCCCTTCCCCAGGATATAAAAGTTGAAGTGGCCTCTAATCCTGCTTTTTTTGCTAAGGGTTCAGCGATTCGTGATACCCTAAAAGCAACAAAGATTGTCATTGGTACCAAGAGTAAGTGGGTAGAAGATAAACTTAGGGAAGTGTTTCAGCCTTTCAAACAACCAGTAATTGCAGTGACCAGAAGAACGGCTGAGATGATTAAATTAGCCACCAATGGTTTCTTGGCAATGAAAATCTCCTATCTTAATGATATTGCTAATTTGTGTGAAAAAGTAGATGCAGATATTCTTGATGTTGTTCATGCCATGTCCTATGATGAACGGGTGGGAAGAATATTTTTAGAAGCAGGGATTGGTTATGGGGGTTATAGTTTTATCAAAGATAAGAATATGCTTCTGCATCTAGCCCAGGAAAATGATTATAACTTAAAAACCTTATTGGCTGCGGAAGAAGTGAANCAAGAGCAAAGAATGGCTCTTTATTGGAAAGCTAGAAAATTGGGAATTAACTTTCAAGGTTTAAAGGTGGCCATACTGGGTCTTACTTATAAACCGGGAACGGATGATTGTAGAAGATCACCAGCCATTGATAATATTGCCCAACTCCTGAAAGATGGNGCCAATGTTTATGCCTANGATCCCATAGGAATGGATAACTTTAAAAAAATATATCCCCAAGGGGAGCATGGAAAGGGTAGCATTAGCTATGTAAATACCATTGAAGTGGCTTTAAATGATGCGGATGTATGTTTTATTTTAACCGATTGGGGAAAGATTAAGGCTATCAAAACCGATGTCTATCGAAAATTCATGAAAACACCCTATGTATTTGATGGGAGAAACATCTATGATATGGATGATATGACCAAAGAAGGAGTAGAGTATGTTCCCATAGGAAGAAGACGAAAACCAATATAATACGGAAACCAAGTTGTGGGGCTGTCGCTTTAACGATTGAAAAATCATGAAGCGGCAGCTTCCTTTTGCCGATTGTATAGCGAGTGAGAACGTGTCTCTGTTGAATTGATAGTCACATGCTATTTTTGTAAATTTAATATGTGATAAACATCACTAAGGTAAATAGGGCGCCGCACATTTAGTGCGACAGCCCCTTTTTACCTTCTTGCCAAACTATTTTCATTTGGTATAATTGTTTTTAAATTGGAAATAAAAACAAGAATAAAATTATGGCGCTTATTATGAAAAAGATTTTAAAAATGTGCAAAATAAGGAGAAGGTAAATGAAAGAAATATTATTTTTGGAACCAGTCTTTAAGACCATGATTTGGGGAGGAAATAAACTTAGCAGCCAATTTGGATATGAGATCCCCAGTCAAAACACAGGAGAGTGTTGGGCAATTAGTGCCCACAAAAATGGGGATTGCACCATTAAAAATGGAAACTTTCAGGGTAAAACCCTAAGCTATCTCTGGGATAACCATAGAGAACTATTTGGAGATCTGGAGGGAGAGGTTTTCCCCTTATTAGTAAAAATAATTGATGCCAAGGCGGATCTTAGCATTCAAGTACATCCAGATGACGAATATGCAAAAATCCATGAGAATGGTTCCCTTGGAAAAACGGAATGTTGGTATATCCTTGACTGTGATAAAGATGGGGAAATTGTGATCGGACACAATGCAAAAGACAAGGATGAACTAAAAGAAATGATTGAACAGAAACGCTGGAATGAGCTGATACGAGTAAGACCCATTCAAAAGGGTGATTTCTTTCAAATCGAACCGGGCACGGTTCATGCCATTAAGGCTGGAACGGTCATTTTAGAAACCCAGCAAAGTAGTGATATTACTTATCGTCTTTATGATTACGACAGACTGGATAAGGGAAAACTAAGACCACTTCATATAGACAAAAGCATCGATGTAATCCGTTGTCCTCATAAGGATGTTAGGGTTAGAGGTAAAACAGACAAAAATGAAGCTTGCGAAATCGAGGAACTGATACAAAGTAAATTCTATACGGTTAATCGTATCAAGCTTGACGGAGTTCAGAAACTGGAACAAAAGTATTCTTTTCTTAATGTGAGTGTCCTTGAGGGGGAAGGGGAGATTGATGGGATTAGAATAAAAAAAGGGGATCATTTTATTCTTCCCGCCGGATATGGGACTTATCAATTGCAAGGTACCATGGAGATCATAAGCTCTCACATTTAAGGAAGCCTAAATCTATGAATAGCAATCTTATCTGTGTTAATGCTAAAGAAATAGAAATATCGAATATTTATGGGATGATCAAAATGATTGGAGGTTATATTACATGCGAGTAGAAGAGATTAAGCAGCACCTAATCAAAGATATCCTACCTTTTTGGAAGAACTTAAAGGATGACAGACATGGTGGATTTTATGGTGGGATGGATTATGATTTGAACTTGGAAAAAAAGGCTGTAAAAGGATGCATTTTAAACAGTAGGATTTTGTGGTTTTTCTCTAACGCATATATGACAGTGAATGATGAAGATAGCTTACTTTATGCAAAGCATGCCTATGAGTTTATGAAAAATGCTTTTCTTGATAAAGACTATGGTGGGTGTTACTGGTCCGTAAGTTATGATGGAAAGCCAGAGGATGATAGCAAACATACCTATAATCAATCCTTCGCTATCTATGCTCTATCTTCCTATTACAAAGCTTCGGGGGATGAAGAAGCCTTAAAGCTGGCCTATGAATTGGTGGATCGGGTAGAGGGTGTTTGTAAGGATGACATTGGTTATCTAGAAGCTTATGATCGAAGATTCAAACCAGTCTCCAATGAAAAACTTTCAGAAAATGGGGTTATGGCTAGTAGGACTATGAATACCCTACTTCATATATTTGAGGCCTATACGGAATTGTTCCGGGTGGATCAGAATAAGGATATCGGAGAAAAATTAAGATGGATTCTGGATATCTTTGCGAATAAGGTTTACAATCCCCACCTAAGAAGGTTGGAGGTATTCTTTGATTATGAAATGAATTCTCTTATTGATTTAAATTCCTATGGGCATGACATCGAAGCTGCTTGGCTCCTTGACCGAGGATGTGAAGTTTTGGATGACCCTGAATACACAAAAAAAATATCCAAAATCACCAAGGATCTTACGGATCATATCCATCAGGAAGCTTATGATGGTAAATCTTTAAATAATGAGAAAGAATGTGGAAAATTGGATGATAAAAAAGTCTGGTGGGTACAGGCAGAGGCCATCCTAGGCTTCTTGAATGGATACCAAAAAGATAGCAGTAGGAAGGATTATTTAGAGGCGGCAGCAAATATCTGGGATTTTACCAAAAAATATATGATCGATCATCGCAAGGGTTCGGAATGGTTC
>JGI24708J26588_10002491_pt1 | contig 13899 bp, 11 predicted proteins | sample BioPla1DNA2_FD_26588 | JGI IMG/M metagenome (IMG submission 26588) | reverse complement strand
GGGGGGCACATTATATGCAGTTAATTATAGTAACTGGAATGTCAGGAGCAGGCAAAAGTACAGCTATTAAAGCGCTAGAAGATGATGGGTTTTATTGTATAGATAACTTGCCACCTGCTCTTATACCAACATTTACCGAATTATGTTTGGCACAACAAGAAAAGTTTAAGAAGGTCGCACTTGGAATTGATATTAGAGGAGGCGTACTTTTTACAGATTTATTTTCAAGCCTAGAAACTATAGAAGATAATGGATATAAGTATGATATACTCTTTTTAGACTCTTCAGATGAAATACTTATAAAAAGATTTAAAGAAACTAGGAGAATCCATCCCCTAGCTAGGGAAGGCCGTATTGAAGAAGGCATAGTTAAAGAAAGGGAATTACTTAAAGAGATTAAGAAGAAATCAAGTGAAATAATTGATACAAGCAATCTTCTCCCTAAGGATGTTAGAGGAATAATACGCAAAATATATGTAGAAGAAAAAGACTTTAATAACCTAATGATTACAGTTGTAAGCTTTGGATTCAAATATGGGATACCAATAGATTCAGATTTAGTATTTGATATAAGATTCTTACCTAACCCATACTATATCCCAGAAATAAGGCCCCTAACAGGCAACGATAAAATTGTACAAGACTATGTTATGAATAATGAAGTTTCAGTAGATTTTTTAGAAAAATTAATGGATATGGTAGAGTTTTTAATTCCCAACTATGTCAAGGAAGGTAAGAACCAACTAGTTATAAGTGTTGGATGTACAGGAGGAAAGCATAGATCTGTTACAATAGCAAATAGGCTATTTGAAAGTTTAGAGAAAATGGAGCATAATGTCTTTATCCAACATAGAGATATAGAAAAAGATAAAAAAAGAGGAAAGTGATATGTATAACCCTAATAAACCCAAAATCGTGGCATTAGGTGGAGGGACCGGACTTTCCACTATGCTAAGAGGACTAAAAAAATGGACACCAAACATTACGGCAATAGTAACAGTTAGTGATAATGGGGGAAATTCAGGAGTACTAAAAGAAGAAATGAACATGCTTCCACCAGGAGACATTAGAAACTGTCTTGTGGGACTTGCTAATACGGAGCCGATAATGGAGAAACTACTCCAACATAGATTTAAAGAAGGATCCCTTGCAGGGCAAAATTTTGGAAATCTTTTTTTGGCAGTGCTAAGTGAGATTTCTGGTAGTTTTGAGGAGGCAGTTAAAGTAACAGAGAAGGTACTGGCTATAACAGGTAGGGTGGTCCCTGTAACACTTGAAAAGGTTGACCTAAGGGCAGATTTTTTAAGTGGAAAGCAAATTACAGGAGAAATAGAGATTGTAGAATATTCTAAAGCAACTAGAGACAGGATAAATGATATGGCCCTTGAGCCACCCAATCCAAGCCCAACACCAGATGCTATTGAAGCTATAGCTAATGCAGATGCAATTCTTTTAGGTCCTGGTAGTTTATATACAAGCATTATACCAAATCTACTAGTCGAGGGTATACCCAAGGCTATAAAGGAAGCAGATGCAAGGGTTATTTATATTAGTAATATAATGACCCAGCCTGGTGAAACAATCGGATTTAGTGTATATGATCATATGAGGGAATTGGAATATTATTTGGGGAAAAATATAATAGATACTGTTGTTGTTAACTCTGGGAAGGTTCCAGATGACTGGCGAGAAATGTACTTAGAAGATGGGGCAGATATGATAGAATTTGACCAGTTGCAGTTTAAAAGTCGAAATATTGAAGTAATAAAGGCCCCATTTGTAAAAATTAATGAAGAAAAGCAAGTTGTAAGGCATGACTCAGATAAGTTAGCCGAAATAATTATGCAATTATTATAATAAATGAGGAGGAAAGCAAATGTCCTTTTCAGGGGATGTAAAGCAGGAACTTGCACGCCATATAAGTGAAGCTAGGCATTGCATGCTAGCTGAAATTGCATCTTTAATACAAACATCAGGTTATATAAAGACAAATAAAGATGCTAATATGGTTATAAAACTGCAGACAGAAAACGCAGCAGTTGCAAGAAAGTACTTTACATTAATCAAAAAAACTTTTAGAATAAATGCTGAGGTATCATTAAGGCGTAACACAGCCCTTAAAAAAAATCAAGTATATATGCTTTATATAAGTGGATATGAAGACTGCACAAAGGTGTTACAGGCAACAGGCATTATGGTAGATGCTGATAAAGGTATTATACGAAATGATATAAACCCAGTAACAGTAAGGCAAACATGTTGCAGGCGTGCTTATTTAAGGGGTGCTTTTTTAGGAACAGGCTCAGTTAGTAATCCCGAAAAAAGTTATCATCTTGAGTTTGTACACCCTGATGAAAGCTATGCAGCAAGCCTAAGAAACTTGATTAATAGTTTTAGAATGGATTCAAAAATTGTTATAAGAAAAAACAATTATGTGGTATATTTAAAAGAAGGGGCGCAAATTGTAGACCTACTTAATGTTATGGGGGCACATATGGCTCTTATGGAACTAGAAAACATACGAATTATTAAAGAAATGCGCAATAATGTAAATCGTCTTGTTAATTGCGAAACAGCTAACCTGAATAAAACTGTATCAGCATCAGTTAGGCAGGTTGAGGACATTAATTATTTAAAGAAGAATATAGGCTTATCAGCATTACCACCTAATTTAGAAGAAGTGGCACTATGCAGATTACAAAATCCAAGCGCTAGTTTAAAGGAATTAGGGGAAAAACTAAATCCCCCAGTAGGAAAATCAGGTGTAAACCATAGATTACGCAAATTAAGTGAATTGGCAAATCAACTAAGAGAAGAAAGAGGAGGCAACTAAAAATGTTGAAAAAAACTATAGTTGTAGGATTGGAAAGTGGATTAGAAGCAAGACCAGCAGCGTTATTTGTACAAATAGCAAGTAAATATGAAAGCCATATTTCAATCTTACTAACAGATAAGCAGGTAAATGCAAAAAGTATTATGGGAATGATGTCTTTAGGTGCTATTAAAGGCCAAGAAATAACACTATTAGTAGATGGTGAAGACGAAGAAGAAGCAATGGATGCATTAGTTAAATTTATTACATCAGAAACAGTTGGAGAATAAATACTATAAAAACAGTGGAACCTTATAAAGTTCCACTGTTTTTATATGGTATAATATAAGCGCACAAAAACTTCTAGAAAGGATGTGATGGCATGGAAACTTCATTTACCCACCTACATGTACATAGTGGATATAGTTTGTTAGATGGATCAGCCAAAATTACAGAACTAATTGAAAGAACCAAGGAACTTGGTATGGATAGTATTGCTATTACAGATCATGGAGTTATGTTTGGAGTTATTGATTTCTACAAAGAAGCTATTAAACAGGGTATCAAACCCATAATAGGCTGTGAGGTTTATGTAGCCCACCGGACTAGGTTTGATAAAGAAAAGCAAGATGGAAGGTCTACTCATCTTGTTCTGCTTGCTGAAAATAATAAAGGTTATGAGAATTTAATTAAACTTGTATCATGTGGACATATAGAGGGTTTTTATAGAAGGCCTAGGATTGATTTGGACTTACTTAGGGAACATTCAGAGGGAATTATAGGACTTAGTGCTTGTCTTGCTGGCGGGGTAAGCCGGGCAATTATAGAAGGACAATATGAAGAGGCTAAGGAAATTGCACTTTTATATGATGAAATTCTAGGTAGGGATAATTTTTATTTGGAAATGCAAGACCATGGTATAAGTGAACAGCAAACTGTAAACCAGCAAATGCTAAGAATATCAAAGGAGACAGGGATACCCCTTGTTGTAACCAATGACATTCACTATATATATCCGGAAGATGCAAAGGCACATGAAATACTGCTTTGCATACAAACAGGCAAAACCATGGATGATCCTAGCCGTATGGTTTATGAAGGTGGACAGTTTTACTTAAAGTCTCCCCAGGAAATGGCTAAGATATTTCCTTACGCCGCAGAAGCTATAGAAAATACAGGTAAGATTGCAGATAGGTGTAATGTTGATTTTACATTTAATGAGTTAAAGTTACCAGAGTTTGATGTTCCTAAAGGATACACAGCCCATGAATACTTAAAGAAATTATGTTATGAAGGATTAGAAAGACTATATAGTCCTATTACAGAAGAACTTAAGGAAAGATTGGAATTTGAAATAAATGTTATTAGCGAAATGGGTTTTGTTGATTATTTTCTAATAGTATGGGACTTTATAAAATACGCCAAAGACAATAACATACCAGTTGGTCCTGGTAGAGGATCGGCTGCAGGAAGTCTTGTAGCCTATACCTTATCTATTACAAATATAGACCCAGTAAAATATGATTTATTATTTGAAAGGTTTTTAAATCCTGAGAGGCTAAGCATGCCAGATATAGATGTGGATTTTTGCTATGAAAGAAGGCAGGAGGTAATAGATTACGTAATAGAGAAATACGGTTCCGATAGGGTAGCTCAGATAATTACATTTGGTACCATGTCTGCAAGAGCTGTTATTAGAGATGTAGGCAGGGCTATTAATATGCCTTATGCTGAAGTAGATGCTATAGCCAAGATGATTCCAATGGAGCTTAAGATTACCATAAATAAAGCCCTTAAAATGAACCAGGAGCTAAGGCAACTATATGATAGCAATCCAGATGTTAAGTATTTAATAGATATGTCAATAAGACTAGAAGGTCTGCCAAGGCATGCATCAACCCATGCGGCTGGAGTTGTTATTTCTAAAAAACCAGTAGTAGAGTATGTACCTTTGAATTCTAATGATGGTGTAGTTACAACCCAGTTTGCTATGGATACATTAGAAGATTTGGGGCTACTTAAGATGGACTTTTTGGGCCTTAGGACCCTTACAGTTATCCAAAATGCCCTAGATTTAATTGAAATTAATCATAATATAAGGATAGATATTGATAAGATTCCCCAGGATGATAAAGAAGTTTTTAAACTAATATCGTCAGCTAATACAGAAGGAATTTTCCAGCTTGAAAGTGCTGGCATGAAATCTTTTATGAGGGAGCTTAGGCCAGAAAGCATAGAAGATATAATAGCAGGGATTTCTTTGTATAGGCCAGGGCCCATGGATTTTATACCAAAATATATAAAAGGAAAAAATGAGCCAACCAGCATAACTTATACCCACCCATCACTAGAGCCTATACTAGAAACAACCTATGGATGTATAGTATATCAGGAACAGGTTATGAGGATAGTTAGGGACTTAGGGGGATATTCGCTAGGAAGAAGTGATCTACTTCGCCGTGTTATGGGAAAAAAAGAAGAAGAAGTTATGGAAAAAGAAAGAAAGGTATTTATATATGGTGATGATGAGATACCTGGCTGCATAAAAAATGGTATACCAGAAAATATTGCAAATGAAATCTTTGATGAAATGGTTGATTTTGCAAAGTATGCCTTTAACAAATCCCATGCAGCAGCTTACGCAGCAATTGCCTATGAAACTGCATGGCTTAAAACACATTACCCAGTTGAATTTATGGCAGCCCTTATGACATCAGTTATGGACAACACCGATAAAATCAAGGAATATATAGAAGGATGCAAGCGTATGGGAATTGAAGTTATATCTCCTGATATAAACGAAGGGTATGGATTTTTTTCAACTAGCGATAATAAGATAAGGTACGGACTTGCAGCTATCAAAAATGTTGGCAAAAAAATGATAAATAATATGGTTAAAGAAAGAAAAAACAATGGACCCTTTACAAGCATGACAGATTTTTATACTAGAATGGATTCAAAAGATACAAGTAAAAGAGCAGTTGAAAGTCTAATACTTGCAGGGGCATTTGATTCGCTAGAAGGAAATCGTAATCAATATCATAAAGTCTATGACAAGATAGCAAGTGGTGTTAATCATTCCAGAAGAAGGAACATAGAAGGGCAAATTAACTTATTTGCATTAGGAAGTGAAGATGATGAGGCCGAAAATGAGGATGTGCTACCAGAGATAGAAGAGTATGAACTTAAGGAACTTTTAGCTAGGGAAAAGGAAGTTCTAGGAATATATTTAAGTGGCCATCCCTTATCAGAATACGAAGAAGAAATAAGAAGGAAAATAAGTGCAAACAGTAAGGATTTTAGATTGCCAGATCATGGGGAAGAAAGACCCTTGCTAGATGGGCAAAAAGCTATAATTGGTGGAATAGTTGTTGAGAAAAATGTAATAATAACAAGGAATAACAAAACAATGGCTTTTGTGACCATAGAAGACATACTAGGAACTATAGAAGTTATTGTATTTCCTAATATATATGAAACTAGTTCATATTTACTTGAAGAAGATACAATAGTTTTAATAGAAGGAAGGGTTACACTTAAAGAAGAGGAAGACGCTAAGATTATTTGTAACAATATAATTGGATTAGAGGAAGAAAACAAATCTATTATACTCAAGTTACCTGAAGCTAAAAGAACAAAAGATATTAGTAATAAGCTAATATACATATTTGGAAAATATAAAGGGAATTCTACTGTAGTAGTTGAATATGTAGAAAGTGGAGAGCATAAGCCATTTCCAAGTAGATATAATGTAAATATTAGTGATAATCTTATACATGATTTAAGTTCATTATTAGGTAGTGAATGTGTAGTAGTTACAAAGAAGAGCCAATAACATTGCTTTTTTAAATATTATTAAGTACAATAATAATATGTCGTAATGTGTAAAGAGATATGTAGCTATATACATTAATGAAAATATGCTATTTAGGAGGGCCAATTTCAATATGAGTAAAGAAATAAAAACAATAGGAGTTTTAACTAGTGGTGGAGATGCCCCAGGAATGAACGCTGCTATTAGGGCGGTTGTAAGGGCAGCTACAGCAAAAGGCATAAAGGTAATGGGTGTTAGGAGAGGCTTTAATGGCTTGCTTACAGGAGATGTATTTCCCATGGATAGGCGTTCTGTAGCTGATATTATACAAAGGGGTGGAACAACCCTCCAAACCGCAAGATGTTTAGAATTTTTAAAGCCTGAAGGACAGCAAAGAGGGGCAGAAATTTGTAGGGTATTTGGAATTGATGGGTTAGTAGTTATTGGAGGGGACGGTTCTTTCAAGGGAGCAGAAAAGTTAGCAAACCTTGGAATTAATACTATCGCCATACCAGGAACGATTGACTTAGATGTTGCATGTACTGATTACACAATTGGATTTGATACAGCAGTTAATACAGCTATGGATGCAATTAATAAAATAAGGGACACATCAACATCCCATGAAAGATGCTCTATAGTAGAAGTTATGGGAAGACACTCAGGGTATATTGCACTTTGGAGTGGCTTATGTAATGGTGCGGAATTAGTATTAATTCCGGAAAAGCCAGTGCCAACAGATGAAGAAATTATTAAAATGATTCTTCAAAACAAACATAAAGGAAAACAACACTTCCTAATCATTTCAGCGGAAGGTGTTGGAGGTTCTGAAAGATTGGCTAAGAAAATTGAAAAAATTACAGGTATGGAGACAAGGGCAAGTATACTTGGACACCTACAAAGAGGCGGGGCACCATCAGCTACAGATAGGATACATGCATCAATGATGGGTAGCTATGCAGTAGACCTCCTATTAGAAGGTAAGGCAAAACGCGTTGTTGCTTATGTTGATGGAGAGTACACAGATTTTGATATAAATGAAGCATTAGCAATGAAAAAGGGTATTGACGAACAAATGTATGAAATTAGTAGATTATTATCATAAACTTAATTAGGAGGAAATTTTAATGCGCAGGACCAAGATAATTGGTACTTTAGGACCTAAAACAAGAGATGTAGAGTCGGTTAGGAAGATTTTTGATGCAGGTGTAGATGCAATAAGGATTAATTTTTCTCATGATAATCATGAAATACATGGCAAAACTGCCAAAACAGTACAACAAGTAAGGAAAGAAACTGGAAAGCCAATACCACTTATATTAGATACTAAGGGGCCAGAAATTAGAACAGGCCCATTTAAAGATAATGCAGAAATTCAGCTTAATATAGGTGACACATTTACCTTAACTACAGAGGATATAGAAGGAGACAAAGACAGGGTTAGTGTAAGCTACAAAAACCTCCCATATGACTTAAGAAGGGGTAGCCGTGTACTTATAGACGATGGATTAATAGAGCTTAGAGTTAAGAAACTAACAGATACGGAAGTAGAGTGTGTTGTTGAGAATCCAGGAGTAATTAGTTCGCGTAAGGGAATTAACATACCAGATGTTCTAGTTAACCTTCCATCGCTTACTGAAAAAGATATAGATGATATTAAATTTGGTATAAAAGCAGGATTTGACTATATTGCAGTATCTTTTGTAAGAAAAGCCTCAGATATATTAAAGATACGACAAATATTAGAAGAAAATAATGGAAGTCATATTGGAATTATTGCTAAGATTGAAAACCGTGAAGGTGTAGATAATATTGATGAGATTCTAGAGGTTACAGATTCTATAATGGTAGCCCGTGGTGATCTAGGAGTTGAAATTCCGCCAGAAGAAGTGCCAATTGTTCAAAAGCAACTAATTGACAAGGCAAATTCTAAGGGAAGAGTTGTAATTACAGCAACACAAATGCTAGACTCTATGATTAGAAATCCAAGGCCTACAAGGGCAGAAGCTAGTGACGTTGCAAATGCAATTTTCGATGGCACGTCAGCAATTATGCTCTCAGGTGAAACAGCACAAGGAGATTATCCTTTAGAAGCAATTGAAATGATGTCACGTATAGCAGAAAGTGCAGAAAGTGCCAAGCAGTATAATGAACCCCTTAACGAGAAGGGAATGGAAGTTAGTATAACTAACTCCATAAGCCATGCAACTTGTAGGACTGCAGAGGAATTAGAGGCAGCAAGCATAATTACTGTAACTAAATCAGGATATACTGCCCACGCAGTATCTAAATATAAGCCTTTCTGCCCAGTAATTGCGTGTACTACAGATGAAAAAGTTTTATATAAGCTTAATTTAGTTTGGGGATGTTATCCAATACTAATTGAAGAAAAAAATACTAATGATGAAATCTTTGAAGCTGCTATTGAAGGAGCGGAAGATATAGGCTTAATTAAACAAGGAGATTTAGTGGTTCTTACAGCGGGGGCGCCAGTTGGTACATCTGGAACAACAAATGTTTTACAAGTACAGCATGTTGGAAATGTATTAACTAAAGGTAAAGGATATGGCAATAAAGTAGTAACAGCAAAATCAAGTGTTGTTAAAGTACTAGCTGAAGCAGATAAATATTTTAAGACAGGCAATGTATTGGTTACATCTAAAACAGATAACTCTATGTTGCCATATATGAAAAGAGCAAGTGGGATTGTAGTAGAAGATGACTCACCAGATGATATTAATCATGCAGTTATTGTAGCTAGGGCGCTTGAAATTCCTGTAATAACAGGAGCTAGAAATGCAACAGATCTTATTCACCCCAATATTCTTATAACAGTAGATAGTAGTAAGGGATATATATTTAGTGGTGAACCAACAGAAAATAAATAAAGATAAAATCACCCCATGATAAGATTATCTTATCATGGGGTGATTTAGCTTTTGAGAATTACTTTAACTAGTCTTCTTTCTCAAAGTCTTCCTTGCCTACTCCACAAAGTGGACATACCCAGTCCTCAGGAACATCTTCCCAAGCTGTACCTGGCTCAACACCATTATCTGGATCTCCATCTTCAGGAATGTATACATAACCACATACAGTACATACCCAATTATCCATAAGCTATCTCTCCTTTTATAGTGTATATTGTAATATGTCATCAGACATATTATAACTAGATTATAACATATTATTCAATAAGTTCCATTGCTTTTTCAAGAGTTATTTTACCTAAATTCTTAGCAAGGCGGGTACCCTGTGAAATATCGCCTATTAATATGGCACCTACCAATAAATCATCCTTAGCAAATACCTTCTTAAAGAATTTCTTTTTTGGATCAATAAGGGTTTTGCTAGTTATGTTAGCTTCGTTAGAAATTTCCCCAATAGAGAATATTTTTACATCATATGCTGTTAGCATTGTTGAGGTAAAGGCTGGTTTGTACTCTTTTTCCTTACCCACAAGACTGTTGCCAGCGATTTTACCCATTTCCATGGCAGGAACCCATATTCCAGAAGTATTGTATTTATTCTGGGCAACGTCGCCTGCAGCATAAATATTAGGAATATTAGTGCGCATATAATCATCAACTATAATTCCCCTGTCTGTTTCAATATCAGTATCCTTAACCAAATCAATATTAGGACGTATGCCTGTTGAAAACAGTAATAAATCACAAGGATATTCTTCTCCTGAAGAACATCTAACACCAGTAACCTTTTCTTCTCCTATAATACTTTCAATAGAACTGCTACAAGCTATAGTTGCCCCATGTTCTGCCATATGTTCAGAAAAAAATTGTGAAGCTTCCTCATCCAATTGCTTAGGAAGTATATGAGGTGCAAACTCTATTATACTTACATTGATACCTTGTTCTTGAAGTTCCCATGCAGCCTCAATTCCTAGGAGTCCACTGCCTACAACCACAGCATTCTTGACATTTGGTAAAATACTACGTAATTCTACTACGTCATCATAATCTCTGATAGATAATACCCCACCAATATCAGTTGCCCTAGGTACAGGAATAAAATTACTCGCACCAGTTGCTATAATTAAATCAGTATAGCTATACTCATCACCATTATCAGCAATTACTTTATTCTCCTCTGGTAAAACCTTAGATATCTTTGTACCAAGTACTAAGTTTATATTTCGCTCCTTGTACCAAGACTCAGGAACTAAATAAAGCCTAGATTTAGCAAGATCATTACCTATAGCCCTAGATAGCATAGGCCTGTAATAAGGCAAATACTCTTCCGAGCTTATAATTGTAATATCATAAGAAAAATCAGTGTTCCGAATAGCATTAGCAGCTTCCTTTGCTGCTATACAACCCCCTACTATTATGACCTGTCTTTTAAGTCCCACAATAACACCTCCATCTTCCTTATATTATACAGCAAAAACACTTAAAAAGAAAGAAACTATAACAAATAACTACAATATATGATTAATATAATAGCCCCATAGGCTAACCAAAAAAATATACATATGGTATAATGGCTAGTAGAGGTGTAATTATGATTACAAGTAATAAAAATCCGCTTATAAAGGAGTTACAAGCACTCCAAAAGAAGAAAAAACAAAGAAATAAAGAAAAATTATTTATAGTAGAGGGTCTTAGGGCAGTCAAAGAAATTCCAGATAGTTGGAGAGTAGATAAATATATAATATCCCAAAGCTTTACTATAGACCCAGAAACTACGATAAAGGACAGGGAGGCAGAACTTGTCTATGTGTCTGATAACATCTATGCGGCTATTTCAGATACAAAAACTCCACAGGGAATAATGGCTGTAGTATCTCAAGCTTCCTTTAATATGGATAAAATTATTTCCGTAGAAAAAGGCTTCTTTATAGTTGCCGATGGAATACAGGATCCGGGTAACTTAGGTACTTTAGTTAGGACAGCTCATGCAGCAGGTGTAGATGGAATATTCCTATCTAAGGGATGTGTTGATTTATATAACCCCAAAACAATAAGATCAACCATGGGTTCAATTTTTCATATCCCAATATTTATAGATATTAGTATAGATAAAATAATCCAAAGCCTAAAAAACAATCAAATTAATATATACGCAACGGCCTTAGAAGAAAGTAAGTTAGTGCATGACTATGATTATAGACAAAAAACAGCGATTATAATCGGTAATGAAGCAAATGGTATAAGTAAAGACACAAAAAACTTAGTTTCGAATTTTATTAAAATTCCTATGCCGGGTGGGGCAGAGTCCCTGAATGCGTCAATTGCTGCAGGTATATGTATGTATGAGGTAGTTAGGCAAAGGAATATGTAGAAGTTTGTATTTAAAAAGACGTTGACTATGTATTTTTTATTTGTTAAAATTAATACTAATTGACTAAAAATTAAAAAAATACAAATTATAACTATGTAAAGGAGTGGATGGGTATGGGATGGTCAAACCAAGTTGAAAGAAACCTTGAAGCAATAGAATATGAAAAAGATGGAGAAATTGATAAAGCTATAAAGTTGTATGAAGAGAATATAGCCGAAGATTTTGAAGGTACCTATCCTTATGAAAGGTTAGCTGAAATATATTTACAGGCAGACCAGGAAAAAGATTTAATTAGGGTTTTAGAAAAGGCTTTAGTTGTCTTTGAAGGCGCTGAACTTAGTGACTGCCAGTATAAGCATACCCAGCTTGAAAGATTTAAGGAAATGTATAAAAATTTTACAACAACCCTAGAAAACATATAAAAACTCCTGATATCAGGAGTTTTTTATATGTTTTCTAGGGCTTGCCATATGGTGGATATTATATTATTATTAAAGGATAGATAGGAAGAAGCAAACAAAAGGGAGCGAGAAAGAATGAAGATGACATCAATTAAACAGATATACACAGATATGCAGGAATTCGAAGGGAAAACCATTACTGTTGGAGGCTGGGTTAGGACGGTTAGGGGTTCCAATGCATTTGGTTTTATAGAACTAAATGATGGTACCTTCTTTAAAAGTATGCAGGTTGTATTTGAGCAAGATTTAGAGAATTTTAAAGAAATCTCTAAACTGGGAGTAGGATCTGCAATTATTGTAACAGGTAATATTGTACTAACACCTAATGCAAAACAGCCTTTTGAAATTAAAGCTCAGGAAGTAATAATAGAAGGTAAATCTACTCCAGACTATCCACTTCAAAAGAAAAGGCATACATTTGAGTATTTACGTCAAATAGCTCATTTGCGCCCAAGGACAAATACATTTTCAGCAGTATTTCGTGTAAGATCACTAGCATCATATGCAATCCATAAATTTTTCCAAGAAAGAGGATTTGTTTATGTGCACACGCCAATTATCACAGCAAGTGATGCTGAGGGTGCAGGCGAGATGTTCCATGTAACAACAATAGACCCTGCAAACCCACCTAAGGATGACCAAGGCGTGGTAGATTACAAGGAAGATTTCTTTGGGAAAATGTCTAACCTAACAGTAAGTGGACAATTAAACGCAGAGACATATGCTATGGCATTTAGGGATGTATATACATTTGGGCCAACTTTTAGGGCAGAAAACTCTCATACACCACGTCATGCAGCTGAGTTTTGGATGTTAGAGCCAGAGATTGCATTTGCAGATTTAAATGATAATATGAATCTTGCTGAGGATATGGTTAAATATATAGTTCAGTATGTATTAGATGAAGCTCCTGAGGAAATGGAGTTCTTTAATAAATTTATTGATAAGGATCTTATGAACCGCCTGAACATTTTATTAGAATCAGATTTTGTTAGGGTAAGCTATACAGACTCTATAGAAATCCTGAAAAATTCAGGACATGAATTTGAGTACGATGTATTTTGGGGCTGTGACCTACAGACAGAGCATGAAAGATATTTAACTGAAAAACACTTTAAAAAACCAGTGTTCGTAACAGATTATCCTAAGGATATTAAGGCTTTCTATATGAAACTTAATGATGATGGCGAAACAGTAGCAGCCATGGACCTTTTGGTTCCAGGAATAGGGGAATTAATAGGTGGAAGTCAAAGGGAAGAAAGATTAGACGTATTAGAAACACGTATGGAAGAAATGGGATTAGAAAAAGAAGGTTATGAGTGGTATTTAGACCTTAGAAAATATGGTGGTACACGCCACGCAGGATTTGGATTGGGCTTTGAAAGACTAATTATGTATATAACAGGAATGACAAATATAAGAGATGTTATACCATTCCCAAGGGTACCAGGTTCAGCAGATTTCTAATATAAGTTAATAATTTAAAATGCTGTATTTGTATTTTAAAATGC
>JGI24708J26588_10002489_pt1 | contig 13902 bp, 14 predicted proteins | sample BioPla1DNA2_FD_26588 | JGI IMG/M metagenome (IMG submission 26588) | reverse complement strand
TAATATTAATCAGAATTTATTTTCCACAGGAAGAATGTCGAAGGATGAACAGGGAAATGAAATCATTAGTCGGGAAAGTCATCCTGAATTATACCCTGCCAATAGATTGGATCAGGATTCGGATTTGGGAGAAACCAGCGTAGAAGAAACCAAGGATACAATGAATGAAAGTTATGAATACTATAACCCNCAGCCTACCTTATCCCGAGCAGAATATATCCGCCAGGCAAGGGAAGCATGCCTAAGACAATTAAATATTACCCAGACTAGCCATCCCATCTATGCTTATCAAGAAGCTGAACAAAACGATGGAAAAAAGTCATTGACGGAGAAGAAAAAAGTCAATCGTCTTAGGTTGTTTGGGGAAAATACCTATACCGAGGAAATGATCGAGCAGGGGGAAACACCCCAGGAGTTGGCATCCTTTCGTGCTCTGATTATTCGAACCGTTTGTGCCATTGTAATATTTCTTGCAGTTTTTATCATTGATAAATTTGAAATAACAATTGGAGAATTTACCTTTGAAAAGGTAAAGGAGTATGTGACCGGTAAAGATACCCTAAAGGCTCTGGAAAATATCATTGTCACTTGGTTAAAGTAATTAGAACTTTCACTGTTCGTTGTAATTTCATTTTATTTCAGTTATAATAGCCCTTAGAAATGAATGAAAGGACCGAAACAATGAGAAAATTAGCACTTTCGGATGAAATATTACTAACTGTGGAGAAACCTGCCAGGTATATCGGCGGGGAAGTAAATATGCAGGTTAAGAATCTTGATGAGATTGATATCAGATTCTGTATGTGTTTTCCTGATGTATACGAAATCGGTATGTCTCATCTAGGAATACAGATACTTTACGATATATTAAACCGTAGAAATGATACTTATTGTGAAAGGGTGTATTCCCCTTGGGTTGATTTGGATCAAATCATGAGGGAGAAGAATATACCTTTATTTGCATTGGAAAGTCAAGAACCAGTGAAGAATTTTGATTTCTTGGGTATAACCCTTCAATATGAAATGTGTTATACCAATATTTTGCAGATTCTTGAACTGTCCCAGATACCAATTTATGCAAAGGATCGTACGGAGGAGGATCCTATTGTTATTGGTGGTGGACCTTGTACTTATAATCCGGAACCCATTGCTGATTTCTTCGATATCTTCTATATCGGAGAAGGGGAAGTGGCTTATAATGAACTGCTAGATATTTATAAGCAATGCAAAAAAGAAGGTAAAACCAGAAAAGAATATTTAGAGCAGGTAGCACAGGTGAGAGGAATCTATGTGCCTGCTTTTTATGATGTAAAATATAAGGAAGATAATACCATTGAAAGTTTCGTAAAGAACAATCCCTTAGTTCCGGACAAGGTGAAAAAGCAAGTGGACATGGATTTAAGCGAATCATTTTACCCTACAAAACCTCTGGTTCCCTTTATCAAGGCAACCCAGGATCGTGTGGTATTGGAAATCCAAAGGGGCTGTATCAGGGGCTGTAGATTCTGNCAGGCAGGTATGATTTATCGACCCAATCGAGAGAGAAGTTTGGAATATTTAAAAAAATGTGCTTATGAGATGCTTCGTTCTACGGGACATGAAGAAATCTCCCTAAGTTCTTTAAGTTCTAGTGATTATTCACAACTTCAGGAATTGGTATACTTTTTAATCGAAGAATTCGGTTCCAAAGGGGTTAACATTTCCCTACCATCTCTTCGTATTGATGCCTTCGCTCTGGATGTGATGAGTAAGGTACAGGACATTAAAAAGAGTAGCATCACCTTTGCCCCAGAGGCAGGTTCTCAAAGATTAAGAGATGTAATTAATAAAGGACTTACGGAGGAAGTAATTCTTGAAGGAGCAGGGAAGGCATTTCAAAGTGGTTGGAATCGAGTGAAGCTTTACTTTATGATGGGCTTACCGACTGAAACTTTTGAAGATATTGAAGGAATTGCTACCTTATCGGAAAAGATTGCCAGAAAATATTATGAGCTTCCAAAGGATCAAAGAAATGGAAAGGTAAACATTGTGACCAGTACTTCTTTCTTTGTTCCAAAGCCTTTTACTCCTTTCCAATGGTCGAGAATGGATACCAGTGAGGAGTATTTGGAGAAGCAAAAATACCTAAGAGAGAAGATTAATGAGCAACGAAATCGTAAGAGCATCAAATTCAACTGGCATGAAGCAGAACTCAGTGTTTTAGAAGGGGTTTTTGCTAGGGGAGATCGTCGAATTTCTAAGGTGATCTACGATGCTTACAAATTAGGTTGTTTATACGATTCTTGGAGTGAGCATTTTAAATATGATTTATGGATGCAGGCATTCCAAATGAATGGAATTGATATTGCATTTTACAATAGCAGGGAACGCAGTGAAGAGGAGATTTTCCCTTGGGACTTTATCGATACTGGTGTCACAAAACGCTTCCTCTATAACGAATACAAACGGGCAAAGTCTGAAAAAGTAACACCCAATTGTAGGCAAAACTGTATGGGTTGCGGTGCTAAGTTATTTGGCGGTGGTGTCTGCTTTGAAGAAGATTTCGGACAAACTATGATGGAGGTTAGCCATGAAGGTTAGAATTAAATTTCAAAAATATGGTGCTATGAAATTTATCGGACATTTGGATGTGATGCGATATTTTCAGAAAGCCTTTCGAAGAGCCAATGTGGACAATGAATATTCCAAAGGGTTTAGTCCCCATCAGATTATGTCCTTTGCTGCCCCTCTGGGGGTTGGCCTGACCAGTGATGCAGAATATTTGGATGCCTCCTTGTTGTCCTGTGAGGCACCGGAAGTAATGATAGAGAAAATCAATGGAGTCTTAACAGAAGGATTTCGGGTTATTGATTTTCGAATCCTTAAGGAGCCAGAAGTAAATCAGAAAATTATCCATGCCATGGCCTTGGTCTCTTCTGCGGATTATTTGGTATCTTTAAAGGATGGTTATTCCATCAGTGAGACCATACAAAGTCAAGAAGATTTTATAAAAGCCTTTGAAGGCTTTATGAAACAAGCGGAAATCATTATTACTAAAAAAACAAAGAAGAGTGAACAGGCGGTAGATATCAAACCCATGATATCTTTGGTGGCATTTTCCCAGGAGGATTATCAGGATAAGCTATCTAAGGTTCTTCATGAAACTGTGAAAGTACCAGATTATTTTGAAAAAAATCCGGAAAGCAAAGCGGATCTTTACGACAATGGAATCAAGGTATTTCTGCAAGTAGATACCGGAAGTGTTGCCAATTTAAAGCCAGAGTTGGTTATGGAGGCCTTTTTTGAATATCTAGGCCTTGCATATCAGCCCTTTGCTTTTCAGGTGCATCGTCTGGAGCTTTACACTAGACTAGATGGAAAGATACTTCCTCTGGATCTTTACTCCGATATACAATATTCTTAAGTTTATAAAACTTATAATAGGGAATAAATGGGACACACTAGGCAAAAGAGAATCAGATATGGAAAGAATCTAAGGAGAATCGTATGATGAATAGATTAGTAATCACAAGAGAAGACGGTCGAATCATTTCTGCTTTTTTTGAGGGCAATGATATGGTGCAGGTATCTTTAAATCGATCCGAGAACACCAGTATCTTAGGGAATATTTATCTGGGAAAGGTTAAAAATATAGTTAAAAATATTAATGCCGCCTTTATCGAAATTGCTGACGGTAAAATGTGTTATTATTCTCTTACGGAAAACCATTTTCCTATTATGGTGAACCATGAGCTTTCAAACCCAGTGGACAATAAGCTAAGAGAAGTTAAAATAAAGCAAGGGGATGAGCTAATCGTTCAGGTTGTAAAGGAAGAGGTTAAGACCAAGGCACCAGTGGTTAGTAGCAATATAAATTTTACTGGTAAATATGTAGCCTTAACCTACGGAAAGACAACCACCGGTGTTTCTTCTAAAATAACCGATGATAAGGAACGAAACCGATTAAAAGCCATTGCAAATCGCTTTGTCCAGCCAGAATATGGTTTTATTATTCGAACCAATGCTGCTTATATACCAGAGGAAAGAATCATAGAGGAGATTCATAAGCTTATTCATCAATATGAAGAGATTCGTAAATTCGGTATCCATAAAACCAGGTTTTCCTTAATATATAAAACACCAGCCAAGTATATTTGTGATATTCGGGATGGTTATACGGAAAATGTAGAAGAAATTGTCACCGATGATAAGGAACTCCATGATCACATCATGGACTATTTAACCAAGTATCAGCCAGAGGATGTAGGTAAGCTTAGATTTTATGATGATCCCATGCTGAGCCTGACAAATCTATATGGAATTCGTGATAAATTAAGTGATGCAATCCGCCCCATGGTTTGGTTAAAATCTGGAGGATCTTTGGTGATACAGCCTACGGAAGCTCTGACAGTGATTGATGTTAATACCGGTAAGGCTGTGGCAGGAAAAAAGAAGGTTCAGGAAACCTTTTTAAAAATCAATCTGGAAGCGGCCAAGGAGATTGCAAAACAAATTCGTCTTCGCAATCTTTCTGGTATCATCATTGTTGACTTTATCGATCTGGAGTTGACCAAGGATAAAGAACTGTTGATGCATGAATTTAATGAATACTTAAAAAAAGATCCTATTAAGACAACCTTGGTTGATATGACGGCCTTAGGCTTAGTAGAAATTACAAGAAAAAAGGTTCGAAAACCCCTCCATGAGCAGGTAAAAGAGGTTACTGTAAATGAATAAATATTTACATGGTTCAAAACAAATAAATTAACATTAAGAGGAAACAAAAAAGAAAAAATATTGACAGAAGATAAAATGTATGCTAACATAACTTAGTGTGCCGCACAACGAGGTTTAAGATCTGAATTTTAGACACCGAAGTTGGCGAGTAATGATAATAGGAGGTGCCGTATGTACGCAATTATTGCAACTGGTGGAAAGCAATACAAGGTAGCGGAAGGCGATATCATTAAAGTTGAAAAGCTTGGTTTAGAAGCAGGAGAAACTGTTACTTTTGACCAAGTACTTGCAGTTAACAATGGTAAGTTAGTAGTAGGAAACCCTACTGTAGCGAATGCGACTGTATCCGCAACTGTTGTTGAAGAAGGCAAGAATAAAAAGATTGTTGTCTACAGATACAAGAGCAAAACTGGATACCATAAGAAAAATGGTCACAGACAGCCATTTACCAAAATTAAGATTGAAAAAATCAATGCATAATGCATAGGTATTTGTTATGATACAAGTAACTATTTATAAAAATGCAGATAATCTGATTACTGGGTATAAGTTGTCGGGACATGCTGACTATTCGGAATATGGTAGTGATATTGTGTGTGCCGCAGTTTCAGCCTTAGTAATCAATACGATAAATTCTATTGAGAATTTTACCTCGGATCGGTTCCATTTGGAACAAGATGAGAAAAAAGGATATATAGAATTTCATGTGATTTCACCAATCAGCAATAACACCAATTTATTGTTAAATTCCTTAGCCTTGGGGCTGGGAGGAATTGAGAAGCAGTATACGCAGAAGTATATCAAGCTTACTCAGGTAAAATCACAGTAAACGATATTAGTGATACTGATTTGTAATTACGAATTAGGAGGTGTAGATCATGTTAAAAATGAACCTTCAATTTTTCGCTCATAAGAAGGGTGTTGGTTCTACCAAGAACGGTAGAGATTCCGAATCCAAGAGATTGGGTGCGAAAAGAGCTGACGGACAGTTTGTTCGTGCTGGAAATATTCTTTATAGACAGCGTGGTACAAAAATCCATCCCGGCCTTAACGTAGGACGTGGCGGTGACGATACATTATTTGCTTTAGTAGATGGTGTATTAAGATTCGAAAGAAAAGGCAGAGATAAGAAGCAAGCATGCGTATATCCTGTTGAAGCAAAATAATTCATGATATGGATTTCTTGCAATTCTTGAATAAGAACCGTAAGATATTAACCCCAAATTCGGAACTCATCTTGGATTTGGGGTTTTTTATATGAAAGAAAAGTTCATTGTTTTACCTATGTAACAATATGTGAAAACAATCTGGTTGTATTTGCCATAAAATCAGATTATAATAAGCATAATATATTTAGGAAATAATGAAATCATAAATGTTAATATAAATAATGCTGCAGTTGGTCGATATGTGGTTTCTTGTGGTTGCTCATAGGATGAGAATCCATTATGAATGAATTGGATGGTGATAAAATGTTTACAGATAGAGCTGAAATATATTTAAGATCTGGAAAAGGTGGAGACGGACACGTTAGTTTCCGTAGGGAGATGTATGTTCCCGCTGGTGGACCTGATGGTGGAGACGGAGGAAAAGGTGGAGACATCATTTTTGAAGTTGATGAAGGACTAAATACTTTATCGGAATTTCGCTACAATCGAAAGTTCCATGCGGAGAACGGAGAAGATGGAAAGAAGAAAAGAATGTCTGGTAAGGACGGACAAGACTTAATTATTAAGGTTCCCCCAGGAACGGTAATTAAGGAGAAAGAAACAGGCAAGGTTGTTGCCGATATGTCCCATGAAAACCGTAGAGAAGTAATTTTAAGAGGCGGCAGAGGGGGAAAAGGAAACCAACATTATGCTACAGCCACCATGCAGGCACCAAAGTATGCCCAACCAGGACAAAAGCCCATGGAAATGACTGTGATTTTAGAACTAAAGGTGATTGCAGATGTTGGCTTGGTAGGCTTCCCCAACGTGGGTAAGTCCACACTTTTATCCAGAGTTTCCAATGCAAGACCCAAGATAGGAAATTATCATTTCACTACCTTAAACCCTAACCTAGGAGTTGTGGATTTAGAAGGTGGTGGATTTGTCATGGCCGATATTCCTGGTTTAATTGAAGGAGCATCCGAGGGACTTGGGTTAGGTCATGAGTTCTTGCGCCATATTGAACGAACCAAGGTGATTGTTCATCTAGTGGATGCAGCTTCTACCGAGGGTAGAGATCCCATTGATGATATTCATAAAATAAATAAGGAGCTAATAGCTTATAACCCAGAATTGGCCAAGCGTCCGCAAATTATNGCTGCAAATAAGATTGATGTGCTTCCGGAAGAAGAGGTGGAAGCTGTTATNTCAAAGATGAAAGAAACATTTGAGCCCCAAGGGATTAAAGTGCTTCCTATTTCAGCGGTTAGTGGTAAAAACATCAAAGAACTTCTTTATATGATAAAAGACATGCTAAATCATTTGGATGATGAGCCAGTTGTATTTGAAAGGGAATTCTTCCCAGAGGATTTAATAGAAGTCGAAGAGCCTTATACAGTTAGCAAAGAAGATGAGCATTTATATGTGGTGGAAGGTCCACGAATTGAACGAATGCTGGGCTATACCAATCTAGAATCGGAAAAAGGATTTGAATTCTTCCAGAACTTCCTTAAGAGAAATGGTATCTTAGACGAATTGGAAGCTTTGGGAATCGAAGAAGGAGATACGGTTCGGATGTATGGCCATGAGTTTGATTATTATAAATAATTAATGATGGAAGCATTGATATAGACAATAAGAGAATGAAATTATTGTTTTAAATCATGTATATCAACGATAAGGCATGAAATCATGTATATCAACAATAAGGGATGAAATCATGTATATCATCAATAAGGCATGAAATCATGTATATCATCAATAAGGCATGAAATCATGTATATCATCAATAAGGCATGAAATCATGTATATCAACAATAAGGCATGAAATCATAGATATCAAAAGTAAGAGAATGAAATCATGGAAAGGAGTAAATGGATGACGACAAAGCAAAGAGCTTATTTAAAAAGTCTGGCTATGACCATGGATCCCATATTTCAGATTGGAAAATCCTCGTTAACCCCAGAAATAACAGAAGCTGTTTCCGATGCCTTAGAAGCAAGGGAATTAATTAAGATAAATGTACTTAAAAATTGTTTGGATGATCCAAAATCAATCGCTCAAGTCTTGGCAGAACGAACCCGCTCCGAGGTTGTTCAAGTGATTGGAAGAAAGATTGTTCTTTATCGAGAATCTAAGGAAAAGAAACACATAATTCTTCCTCCCGATAAGAAATCAGAGGAAGGCAAGTAAAATCTTTCAATGATAATGGTAGAATTACATGAAAAAAGGGAAAGAAGGAACCGTTATGAAAAAAATTGGAATCATGGGAGGTACCTTTAATCCAATTCATTTTGGACATTTGTTTTTAGCGGAATATGCCTATGATCAGCTGGGTTTGGACATGGTACTTTTCATGCCTTCCAAAAATCCACCGCACAAATCTAGAAATGAAGTCCTTGAGGATGAGTATAGAGCCAAAATGGTAGAGTTGGCCATTTCGGACAATCCTCATTTTCAATTATCTACCTTGGAAATGGAAAGGGAAGGGACTACCTATACGGCGGATACCCTTAGAATCCTTACGAAGGAGAATCCCCATGTTTCTTATTATTTTTTAGTGGGGGCTGATTCCTTATTTGGGATGTCCAAGTGGAAAGAGCCGGGCACTATTTTTAAACTTAGTACCATTGTTGCTGTTGGACGAGATCAGATAAATTATGAAAAATTAGAACAAGAGGCGGAGTACTTAAAGGAAACTTACGGTGCCAAGATTATTGTATTAAAAATGCCCATGATACAAATTTCCTCGGCCAGCATCCGAGAGAGAGTGCTCTTAAATCAATCGGTACGATATTATTTGCCTAAAAATGTTCTTGATTATATAAAGGATAAAGAACTGTATGGAATTCATGCTTTAAGAGAAAAAATAAGGGACATCCTAGGGGAAGGACGATACCTTCATTCTCTAGGAGTGGAAGAAGTGGCCTGTGATCTAGCCTATATTTATGGAGCCGATGAAATGAAAGCCCGTATTGCTGGAATTTTACATGACAGTGCCAAAAAACTTTCCGATGAGGAATTAAAAAATGAGTGTATCAAATATGATATACCGATTTCTGAAGGAGAAAAACAATGTCCCCAATTGCTTCACTCCAAAGTAGGTGCAATCTATGCGAAGACAAAATATGGGGTTCAGGATGAAGGGATATTAAATGCAATTTCTTATCATACTACTGGTCGCCCTGGAATGTCTTTGTTAGAAAAAATTATATTTACTGCCGATTATATAGAGCCCAATCGCAGACCAATCCCACAGTTGGATGAAATAAGGAAGCTAGCCTATGAGGATTTGGACGCTGCGGTCTGTATGATATTAAAAAGCACCTTAGAATATTTAACAAGTAAGAATACTGTAATCGATAGTCTGACGGTAGAAACATATAAATATTATAAGGATTTACTAAAATCCAAAAAAATTAAAAACCCAAACAATTAAGGGGATGGCTAATCCTTGAAAAATGACAATTCAAGCCAAACCTTGAAAATACATTTCAAGCATAATCTTGAAAAATGACAATTCAAGGTAATCCATGAAAATTGACAATTCAATTTTTGTATGAAAGAATAGATTAAAACAAATAAATACCATGATTTTAATGTGAAAGGGGTAGTTTATGGACACTTCAAAAGAAATGGCTAGATTAGCTTATGAGGCTTTAGAAGATAAGAAAGGCGAAGATATTCAGATTATAGATATTAAGGATATCTCTAGTATCGCTGATTATTTTATAATAGCAAATGGTAGTAACTCATCTCAGGTGGATGCCTTAGTAGATTCTGTCATGGAACGTTTGAGTAGAAATGGATACGAGCCAAAAAGAGTAGAAGGTGTTCGATCTGCCAGTTGGATACTCATGGATTATGGTGATGTTGTGGTTCATGTCTTCTCAAAAGAAGATCGATTGTTCTATAATCTGGAACGTATTTGGAGAGATGGTAGGACCATTAATAGGGAAGAACTTTAATAATAGAAGTTAAGGATAGACAATATAAAGATTGGAAATTAAGAGATTAAAGCTATGAAACCTCCTTTGAAAGTGTTTTTGTTTGATAGGCATTTTTGGGAGGTTTTTTGTGATAAAAAAATGTTGAGAATATGATTTTAACATATCTCAACATTCATGAAGCAATCAACTCTACTCTACTTTATCTTAAAATTCTAAACAATCCAATTACCTTACCTAGGATGTTAAGTTCTGGTACAATAATAGGCTCCATGGTATCATTTTCTGGCTGTAGGCGATAGTAGCCATTCTCCTTATAAAATGTTTTTACGGTAACCTCATCATCGATTAATGCGACTACAATATCGCCATTCTTAGCATGACTTTGTCTCTGTACAAGAATTTTATCCCCGTCAAATATTCCGGCATTTATCATACTTTCCCCTTTTACCTTTAACATAAAAGTTTCCTCATTTGGCATATATTCGGAAGGAATGGGGAAATAACTTTCTACATTTTCAACCGCTAAAATAGGCTGACCCGCTGTAATTGTACCAACGATAGGAACATTGACTAATTCCCTTCTAGTAAGGTTAAATTCATCATCGATAATTTCGATTGCACGAGGTTTGGAAGGATCTCGACGTATATATCCATTCCTTTCTAGAGTCTCTAGATGTGAATGCACGGACGAAGTGGATTTCAGATTCACTGCTTCGCATATCTCACGAACGGCCGGTGGATATCCCTTGTTAATAATTTCAGATTTCAAATATTCCAATATTTCTTTTTGTTTCGTGCTTATTTTACCATATGCCATAGGTATCAGCCTCCATCATATTTCTATATTAATCCCAATTAGATTCCCAACTATTCTCATATAGTATATCATAACTTGTTTTAAAATGCAAAACTTATGTTCTGAAAATCGAAAAAATGTTTGAAAAACAAAATATATGTTCGAAAATAATGTTGACAAACAAATATATGTTCGATATAATTAAACCATAGAAAACGTTTGTTCGTATTTTCTTACACACTGTTGACATCATATGATAGACATAAATACCAGACATAAATACCAGACATAAGTAGAGTTTCAGTTCGGAATTTAGAAAAGACGAGATGGCTTTTCTACCAATATAAAATTTGATCATTGGGTCATTTGGAGGTATTAATATGAATAAAACAGTAAACTACATGGGAAGAAACCAATTAAGAAATCAATTATTAAGGAACCAGTCCAATAGAAGAAGACTTTGGATGATTGGTATCGGTATTATTATAGCTATCATAATTTTTTCAGCAGGTATCTTTACTAAGACAGTTACTGCAGAGAGAAATATTCCTAGAGAGAAGCTCGTTACCAGCGTAAAGATCAATGATGGTGACACCTTATGGAGTATTGCTGCAAATTATTATACAGATGATTATGATAATTACAGTGAGTACATAGAAGAGATTAAGAAGAGTAATGGACTTTCGTCCGATATCATTCAGGCAGGGAATTACATTATCGTACCTTATTTTGCAGATATTAATTGATTGTTTTTAAAACTCATAGTACTTTAATATTATTAGGTACTATGAGCTTTTTGAATGTTGTAGCATAATCTTAGTATCATAATCTTAGTAGCATATAATTTTGTAACATTTCTATGATATGATTGACTATGGGTTATAAAGTACTGCTAATAGGATGCATATGCACGGGAATTTAGCAAACAGATTATATTTAAAAAAAACAACTGGTGCAAGGAATTTCCTTATTATATAATAATGTAAATTAAGATACCTTAAAACAATGATATATATATTAGGGAGAATAATCATGGAATATAAATATGCAGCAAATGATAATTATNAGGATTTTTCTTCTGGGAGGGTTATCTATCATATGGGTGGAGCAGCTACCTTTCCAGTGAGACTAGCCCTAGAAATCTATGAGAGATGTCTACAATACTCCAAAAAGAAAAAGGATATCCTGCTTTACGATTGTTGTTGTGGTGGAGCCTATATGTTAACGGTATTGGGACTGTTGAAGGGAGATACCATATCAGATATATACGGAAGTGATGTAGATCAGAAAAGTCTAAAGCTAGCAGAGGACAATTTGAGTCTTCTATCATATGATGGTCTTCGTAGAAGAAGACAAGAATTAGAAGAACTTTATAAAAAGTTTGGGAAGAATTCTCACTTAGAAGCTTTGGAAAGTGTGGATCGTTTAGAAAAGCGAATTTCTACCAAGATAAATACTCAGGTGTTTTATAGAAATGCCTTTGAAGAAGATAAACTTCCCTTTATTCCAGACATCATTATTACTGACGTTCCTTATGGAAACATGGTGGAATGGTCCAAAGGAAGTGGGGATATCAACCAAATGGTGGAGTCGCTTTCTAAGGTGTGTGGCTCCGAAACGATTCTTTGTATCTCCATGGACAAAAAACAAAAGATTCAGACAGAGTTATTCAAAAGATTGGAAAAACAAATGATTGGCAAGAGGAAATTTGAGATTTATATAAAAAAGGAATAATGTTTATCCCCTCGATATGGGTTCTATGGAAACATATTGGGGGGATTCGCATTATTCTTTCGTTGTTTTTATAGCCTTTTAAATCGGCAGTGTTATATGCTGAGTTGTGTAATAAAGATTTTCATAAGATATGTTTGAGTATTTAAAAAATTCTTCGATTGCTTCATTGGTTTTAGAATCCGGTTCTGTTTTAAAGAATATTTGTGTAATCGGATAGGAAAACCCTGGGGTAGATTCGTTTTCCGTGGATTGTGGCGCTTCCGTATGTTTACTGTTGTAGTTTTTAATAAGAGTAGTAATAATACTGTCGATTACACATTATTTGCTTAAGGGCGAATAATTGTGGATTATTCATATATAAGGCTATAATTATAAATTATTCATTCCATAGTGAATAATTCTTGATTATTCATAAATAATGGAATATAATTATTAAAAATGAATTTTTAAATAAATTAAAAATCTGGAGGTTAATATGAGTTTTGATTATCCAAACAATTTATATATAGCAATTATTGGTGATATTAAAGGTTCAAAAAAATTGGATAATAGAAATGAAGTTCAGAAAAAGCTTACTTCTGTTTTAGACGATATTAATAAAAAATATAAAGATGATATTTATTCCAAGTTTACCATAACCTTAGGAGATGAATTTCAAGGATTACTATGCTACGGGTCAAACTGTATGGAAATTCTATCGGAAATCGAACGAAAGCTGCATCCTGTAAAAGTCAGAATAGGAATAGGGATTGGTGATATTACCACAGATATTAATAGAGAAATAGCAATCGGAGCGGATGGACCTGGATATTATAAGGCGAGAGCTGCAATAGAACATTTGAGACTAGATGAAAAAAGAAAACAGACTAATTCAGCTGATATACGTATTGAAATTGACCGTGATGATAAGAACTTAACAATCATGCTCAACACCATATTAACCCTGATGACTGCAATAAAAGAGTCTTGGAGTGATAGGCAAAGAGAAATTATCTGGGATATGATGGAACATCAAGACAGTCAGGTAGATGTTGCAAAAAGATTAGGGATTACCCAGTCTACGGTACAAAAAGCTTTGTCAAAAGGAAAATATTATGCATATAAAGATGCATTTGATACTATAGGACAAATCTTAAAAAAATAAGGAGAAAGGATGTTTAAACAGTATTTAATATTATTGTTTTTAGCACATATAATAGCTGATTTCTATATACAGACCAATAAAATGGCCAAGAAGAAAGTAAAATATATAAGTTGGGTACTTATTCATAGTTTATGCTATTGGGCTGTTATGTTGGTAATTACCTTACCAATCATGTCCGTAAAATTTGTACTAGGAGTTACCATTGCTGCGGTATTTCATTGTCTTATAGATATAGTTAAGTTCTTCTATATTACACATAAAGAGAAAAGTGGAAAGCTTAGTCTTGAAATGGATCGCAATGTGTTTTTTACTGATCAAATTCTACATCTTTTAGTCATAATAGGAATATCTTATGGGCTTGCAAAATGCAATGCTCCAATAAATTTACATATAATTTTTTCGGATTTCTTAAA
>JGI24708J26588_10002480_pt1 | contig 13932 bp, 8 predicted proteins | sample BioPla1DNA2_FD_26588 | JGI IMG/M metagenome (IMG submission 26588) | reverse complement strand
GCGATTTATTTTTCAAAGTCGTTATTTCAAAGCGTTTTTAGACAATTTTGCTTTAGGAGCAAATTTAATACCCGAAACTACTTGACACAGTCATAATATTTACCATTGTTGACAAAATATAAAGATAATGATATGTTTAAATCACTTAAACGATTAAACTCTTGAGAGGGGGTAGTTTATGGTTACGATTAAGGATGTGGCAAGATTAGCCAATGTATCCACTGCAACCGTATCTTATGCCCTTAATAATCCTAGCAAAATAAGTAAAGAAACAAGAGAAAGAGTTCTTAAAGTTGTCAAAGAAACAAATTATGAGGTAAATAGAATAGCTAAAAGCTTAAAAATAAAAGAGACAAATACTATTGGGATTATTACAGAAGATATTACTGTTTTTAGTACGCCTGAAATTATAGACGGTATCGATGCGTACGCAGAAGAAAATGATTATCATATTATTTTGGAAAATGTCCGATTATATAAAAAGATCGGTAACAATTATCAAGACACATCGAAGGTGGCAGGAATCATTTCCGAACTAGTTGGCATTCTTCTAAGTAGACAGGTAGAGGGAATAATTTATGTAGGGGCTCATTGTCGAGATGTATCGGGTATTATTGGTAGATTACCCATACCCATTGTTTACGTTTATTGCTATACAAACGAAGAATCTAGTTTTTCAGTAAATTACGATGACGAATTGGCCGCCTACGAATTGACCAACTATTTATTAAATATGGGTCACAAAGAACTAGGTATGATAACTGGACTAACAGACTCGATGCAATCACAAATGAGATTGGAAGGTTGCAAGAGGGCTTTCTCCGAGCATAAAGTTGCCTTTAATTCTAAATATATTCGAGCGGGGAACTGGGAACGTGAGGGAGGGTATCAAGCTGCGAAAGAGCTACTTTCTCTTTCGCAGGCACCGACTGCTATTTTTGCCTTCAATGATTTAATGGCAGGTGGCGTTATCGACGCAGCAAATGAAATGGGCTTGAATATTCCAGGCGATATTTCCCTTACCGGATTTGACAACAGAGAATGCAGTTACTCTTATACACCGCAACTTACAACTATGAGCCTACCACTAAGTGAAATGGGTAGAAGATCCGCTGAATTACTATTAGGATTGATAAAAAAAGAAGAAGAAATAAAAGATAAGAATCAAAACTTAAAACTAAAGTGTGATTTGGTAGAGCGAGAATCTACACTCTCTTTAGCTTAAATAGATTACAAACTTTAGGATAAATTTTTTATCACGAGTTTAAACGATTAAACAAGCTTGTTTTGCAGAGGAGGGAATGCAAAAAGCAAAGGAAGTAGCGCTATTGGAATATTTTCACTAAATTTAGGAGGCTAAGGACATGAGAAGAAAATTAGTACTAGCACTTTTGGCTTTATTTGTAGTTGGCTTACTGATTTCGCAAGGCAATGGAATAGCTGTAGCAGCCAAAACAATAGTAACTGTAGGACATGATGGTACAAGCACAGTGACCGAGTATTTTAGTAAGGTTATCAAAGACGCCGAAAGACTTTTACCAGACATTGAAATAAAAAGCGTACCGTTTCCTAGCTATGATGATTTGGTAAATCAATTGCCTAGTCAAATAGCGGCCGGAACGGTTCCCGATATCGTGTGGTGGGATGCAGTCATTGCTCCTCAGTTTATTCAAGCAGGCGTCGTCACGCCTTTAAGCGCCGAAGTTCTCGAAAATATTGACCGTAACGAGTATGTTCCATCTGTACTCAATACTTTTGCGTATGACGGTTCGTTGTATGGTATACCGATACAATCAAACACTACTAGCTTAGTAATTAATATGGACATTTTCAATGAACTTGGCATCGGTGTCCCTACTACTGTGGACGAATTTAAAAATGCAGCAATTGAAATTAGCAAATCCGGAAAGACTGGTATTGTAGTGCAATTAAATGCTTTCCAAATTTCTCAATACGTTAGTGCTTTTGGAGGCGGATGGGAATTCGGTAAAACCATTAACTCAGAAAAAAATATTGAAGCTATTGAGTTTTTAGTAGAATTGTTCCACACAGGAGCAGCTGAAAGTACCCTGGATCTTGGATATGGCTGGGATGGAGAAGCATTTGGTACAGGTGAAGTAGGTATGGCCACCGGAGGACCATGGTATATCAGTTTTATGCAGGCAGTTGCACCAGAAATGGATTATATGTTGATGCCACTTCCCGCTGTAGAAGGTGTTGCAATGTTTAGCTATGGATCAGGATTTTCAGTTATGGAAAACAGCAAAAACAAGGAAGCTGCAATGAAAGTATTAAGATACTTGGCATCCGATAATGCCCAAGAACTTTTGTATACGACGGAATATAACAATATACCCGCCAAGGAAAAGTTTTTGGATGAGTACGTCGAGGTAATGCCTAAGTTTGCTAGTCTTAAAGAAGGCTTCTTGAAGGGTACTGATCTAGAGTACCCGTACAACATGAGAGGCTTTGATAGTGACCTAACAATGGGCGTGGAACAGTTAATTTATAATCCTGGTAGCTTAACAGCTAAACAGTTGTTAGACACACTTCAGCGTGATTACGGCATTAATTAGGTTAGTCTTAGAGTTTAGTTAAATAAAGCAGGGGAGGTTGCCCGGCAAGTACATTAATTGCTGGGTAACCCCCCCAAAAAATTACTGAAAGATATTTTGTGTAAAAAAGCGATTACGAGAGCCTAAATAGAGGTGGTTAAAGCACATGGGAAAGTTACTTCATAAAACTCTTCACTTTAATAGGGAAAAATTTTATTCAAAAATAGTGGCATATCTGTTTGTATTCCCGGCCTTTTTTGTTATAGCTGCTGTTATTATATACCCTATAATACAGAGTTTTGTAATGAGTTTTCAACAAATAGATCTTTTGAATTATAGCCAACGTGAATTCGTCGGATTAAGAAACTATATTGAAATCTTTAAATCGCCTACTTTCACAAGGTCTTTAAAACTCACATTGATGTTTGTAGCTGTTGTAGTGCCTATTCAATCATTTATATCTTTAATGATTTCGATTCTATTACATCGAATTAAGAAGGGAAAAACGTTTTTCCGTGCGGGATTATTTGTTCCCTATATCACCTCAACAGTAGCTGTAACAATGGTTTTTATGCGACTGTTTACCAAAAATGGTCCCCTAACTTTACTTTTTACAAAATTGGGTTTTGCTAATGTTACTTGGTTTGCAAACATGAAACTTGCGTTTCCTTTTCTCAGTACCCTTTATATCTGGAAGAACTTTGGTTTCTACGTTCTACTATTTATGAATGGTCTAAATACTATCAGTCCTGAACTATATGAAGCAGCGGAGATGGATGGAGCTAATGGATTACGTAAATTTTATCATATTACTTTACCAATGTTGCGTCCATTTTTACTTTTAGTACTCATCACCGAAATGATCGATGCATTCAAAGTTTTTGACGAAATATATGTCTTGTCACGTGGTGGTAGTCTAGGCAGCCCTGCGGGGAGCATGTTAACTTTAGTAGCATATATTTATGCGCAGGCGTTTAGGTACAATAATTTAGGCTACGGTGCGGCGTCTTCAGTCGTGTTACTTGTCTTCGTTTGGCTTGTGACCACAGTATTAAGGAGGAGTTTTAGCGATGAAATATCCTAATAAATCTAGAAGTATGTTGCATCGGAGAGCTATTTCTTCGTTTTTTAAATACTTGATATTATCAATATGCATGTTTGCAGTGCTAGCACCTTTCTTCTATATTATTTACGCATCACTGCAAACTCCTGCAGGTTTTGCTAAAGGATTCAGTCTTAGGGGATTAACATTACAGAACTATATTGAAATTGTGAAAGTTTCGCAATTGTTTAGGTGGTATTTTAATACATTTTTAGTTACTGGAATAGTGATCTTAGGAAATCTAATTTTAGGTGTTCCTGCAGGGTACGCTTTAGCTCGCTTTTCTTTTCGAGGTAAAGATTTACTTTTCACTATATTACTCGGGGTAATGATAATTCCAATTCAAAGTTACCTTATTCCCCTGTATGTAATGATGTCCCGTTTAAACTGGTTGAACACGTATCTGTCAGTGACAGTACCGATAATTGTTTATCCATTCTGTATATTCTTTCTGCGGCAATTCTATTTGACAATTCCTAAAGATATTGAGGATGCGGCTAAAATAGATGGTTTAGGGCCATTTGGAACTTTGATCAGGATTGTTGTTCCGCTCTCTAAAGGAGCTTTAGCAACAGTAACAATTTTATCACTTTTATGGACATGGAATAATCTTGTTCTTCCCGCAACAATGATTAATGACCCTGATTATTACGTATTGACGGTTGGTCTAAATACACTTAAAAACGTGCACTATAGTTTGCCAACATTGAATATGGCCGGTGTGGTTTACATGATTGCGCCTATTATGATCGGGTTTTTATTCTTCCAGAGATATTTTATTGAAAGTATGATTTCAACTGGCTTAAAATATTGATTTTGAGGTGATATATGTGGCTAAAGAAATATCTTTACCTGTCTTACAGAAAATTGAATTAGATTTTGTTTGGATTATGGAAAAAACCAATCAGATTAGAAAACTTCATGTACACGACCAAATATATAATTGGACTTTGATGGCAATTGTCAAGATGGAAGAGCACGATCTAGTAGCAATCTTCGAGGACTTTAGTTGCCCGCGTGGCTCACTAGTTTACATTAATGATAGTGGATTGGTGCTTAAGTTAAATAAAAGCTTAGAGGAAACCAGAGTAGATGAGACTGAATGTTATTTGGGTTACAGCAAAGAAAAAGTGCTACGTTCAGAGCGGGATATTTTGCGAGAAAAGATTCTAGGCGAAAATGGCGATCCAGATTATGAGGTTGTTGCTAGTTGTTTCCCCCCTATTACTCGTTCTAAATATGGGGCTCAAGAGGGGATGCACACTTTTGTAGGTAGCCGAAATAGCATAGATACTGTTCCAATCTATTATAGTGCACTTGAGGGTGGTACATGGAGAGTGCACCCTGCGATTGTTTCTCCTGAGATTGGAGACGCCATGCGTTCAGGTCGCATAGCAGAAGGTTTGGTAGGTGATTGGTTACCGGTAGTTCGGTTTTGCTATGAAGTCGATGATAACACGTACTGGGAGATGGTGGTGTTTGGTGTTGTAGATCCACCGAATAACCTGATGCAACCAGTCTGTTATCGATTCTTAAAAATTCAGAATGGTGAGGTTGTAGATGCTCGCTACATCAATTCTTTTTATTCGTATCCTTTAAAAAAAGAAGAAAGTCCCGGGGAGTTTTATCTGGAACTTCAAAAGTTACACCAAGATTGGAAAGAACCCTTTAACGATGCGATGAAAGTAAAGGTGCCTGAGCAGTGGGTTATAAGTTTTTCTAGGCATTCCATGGCCAGGGAAATGATCACAAGGATAGGTAATCATCCGCGATACGGTCTACTCAACAGATTTTATGGGGGTAGAGAGCATGATGGGTTTCAAGATATCATAAATAGCAGTCTTTCGTGTTATCTCGAATGGGGTCTATTTGATTTAGCTAAGGGCTATCTTGATTATTATTTCGATGAGTTTGTTAACGAAGATGGTACCATTAATTATCGCGGACCTGAAATAGGGCAATATGCTAGGATGCTTACTAACATTGCTTTGTACGTTGACTTTACCAAAGACGAAGCTTGCTTGACGAGACACGAAGAAAAGATCTGTGCCATTACCGAAATACTGATGGAACGCCGGCTACAAGCTAAGAAACTTTGTCCTGATTCTGTTACGTACGGATTGATTAGGGGTAGACATGAAGCGGATATCAGTTTTGATTCACCGCTCCTTACATCTTATGATTTCGAACAACCGTATTTCTCTAATAGTACAGAAACGTGGAGGGCATTTCACGATTTAGGTAATATGTATCGCAGGATAGGATCGGAACAAAAGGACCAGGGGTTATTGGAGAAGGGTATGATTTTAGTCAATGAGGCCAAAAGTTTGTACAATGATATAAAACGCTCAATTGCCCTTTCGGTATTTAATTATAAAGAGACTCCATACCTTCCCACAATTGCTGGTTCTAAAGAATGTCATCTTTTAACACCATATCGAAGTAAACCCGAATCATTCGATGACAACCGAGTCTGGTCTGAAGTATTGCATTCCGGAATAACGAGTAAAGAAACAGCTCAGCTTATTATAGATTTTGCCGCGAAGCATGAGGGTTCAATTCTTGGTATTTTCCGAAATCGCCGCGAAACGGTTGTGGCATTTCAATGTTATGGTGCGGCTTATGGAATGCTACAGCATGATATGATTCACGAGTTTCTATTGTTCTTGTACTCCCATGCATTACATCTACACACCCGCGGAACTTGGACAGTGTTTGAATGTGTTGATATGGATCGCGACCGCGCTGACCATTTGCCATACTGCGCTCCCGCTCAGCTTACAATACCGAATATAACTAAGTGGATGCTTGTTTTTGAAGAACCGGCTTCGTTGACCTTGTGGTTGGCTAAGGCAACTCCAAGAAAGTGGTTGGAGAGTGGCGAAAGCATTGAGGTAACTAATGCCCCCACCCGATGGGGTAGATTAAGTTATTCTATTAAATCAAAAATAAATGAAAATCTTATTATTGCCAATATGGATTTGCCCCTTGATATTAATACAGATATTAAACTACGGTTTAGAACTCCTGGACAAAGGGAAATTCAACGAGTGCTTGTTGATGGTACAGTGTGGGAGAATTTTGATTCTCAAGAAGAAACGGTTACTATCAGCGGAAAACATGGTTCAGTTAAAGTGGAAGTCTATTATTAAACTAAGTGTACTCACATTTTTGAGTTTAATATTAGGAAGGGAGAGTTTATATGAGATGTTTGGACTTCGATAAATTTGCCTTAAAGTTTGCTGAAATAAAAGACAAAGTTTATGGCTTACATTTATTCCAGAATGATACTGGAGTATTGCACAAAAGATTCGTTCAGAAATATCCGGTAGAGATTAATGTCTTGGAGACTGAAGATTCTATTACGATTTACAAATCCGGCTATCAATCTATTGAAGCCCATGGATTGGGATTTAAATGTCAGGCCGTGATTGATACTGCATACGGGTCAAAATTACGTGTTACGGACTTATATAATAAAACTGATGATGGACAACTAGAAGTTTCACGGAATATAGATGTTATTAAATCATCGACTAATGATAAAGGTTTCTTCTCGGTCTTTAGCCTATTTTGGTCAGAACCTACTTGCTTGTCAGATAATGAATACTTCATTCCTGGGGTGTGGTATGGGGATAATCAGAATGCGCCAAGTTATGCCGTAGGTGGTAATTATTCAGACAAAATGTTTTCAATTAGAGAGTCTAGGGCTGCAGCTCCAGGATTAATGGCACGAAGTAAGCAGGACGGTTATTCATTAGTTATTTCCAATGCAAAGCCTGATGCTAATACTATCGAAGAAGACGTTTCAGACAAAGATATTCTGATTGATAGACGTTTTAAATTTGCTTCGCTCGGTATAGATCAAAGATCTCAGCTTAGACTCATGTTTTGCTATCCCGGTGTTGAAGGAGAACGTAGTTATTCACGTATAGGCGGTGAGGATGTAAAACGAACATTATTTCGTTTTCACCCAATTTCACGTGATCTAAAACACGAATATACCATGAACATTAATCTAGTTCACTACAATGATTTTTATTCTGGATTAAGATCGACATGGAGACAATGGTATGAGTATTATGAGCCACCAATTATTAAAAATGGCAACCTTGAGCAAATTGAACGCGAAATCTATGATTTATTCAATTCCGTTTGGGTTGAAAATAACGAAGTCACTGGTATTCCTTTGATAACTGATCTTATTACAGATCAGCAATTAAAAAGGTATGAATTTGGCTTTACTGGTAGTCAAATTTTATTAGCCTATTATTTGATTAAATATGGTCTAGAACAAGAAAACACTGATGCAGTGCAAAAAGGAGAAAAGACGGTAAATTGGTGGATTAACAACGCCTCTACTGAATCAGGTTTATCACATACTTTGTATGAAGAAGGTGTGGGATGGATTGATGAATCGGGAAAGAACGTTGTTATGACCAGAACACTAATTGATGGATTTACTGCAGCTTTACGAATTTTAGAACTATATGATAAACACGGCATTCAGCGACGGGAATACCTAGATTGGTGTTTGAAATTCGGCGAATGGCTGTTGGATAACCAAAACCCTGACGGTTCTTTTTATCGTCAGTATGATGTCTGTACTAACGAACCAAAGGAATATTCCAAAGGTATTACTGCATTCTCGATTCCGTTTCTAGTTTCCTTATTTCAAAGAACTGATGAACAAAAATATCTTGATGCAGCAATAACCGCAGCAGAATTTTCTTTCGAAAATTTTACCCTGACGAATGAATATTATGGGGGTACACCAAATAATCCTAACTGTAGTGATAAAGAGGCATCATTATTCACACTCCGGGCGTTTTTAACTTTATTTAAGGAAACAGACGAGCAAAAATGGTTAGAAGCCGCGGAACGGGCTGGCACAATAGGGGAAACTTGGAATTATATTTGGAATGTTCCTATTATAAATGGCAATAAAGATACCCACTGGAAGCAGGGAATAAGTACTGTAGGTGTTAGTATTGTAACTCTTGGATATAGTGCAGTTGATTATTTTAATGCCTATTTTGCACAAGATTACTATGAGTTGTATAAATTAACTGGTGATAAGCACTACGGACATGTTGCCAGTATTTGCTTACACAATTCAAAGCATCTAACCAATATAGATGGGTATTTAGGTTCAATTCATCCTGCATATCAATCAGAGCATTGGATAATCGGCATGCCAAGCGGATACAGTCACTTCGAGAATCCCTCATGGTTGCCCTGGGTTAGTCTAGCCCATTTAGATTCACTAAATGGAACTAGTGAGCTTTTATAGTTTACATTGTCTTATTAATTAGTATAAAAACATGTACCCGCTACTGAACACAAGACTTGATTTGATGCTTTCATATAATGTAAACCCGAGGTGCATGAATTATATGTGTCGCGGATAAACAGCAAAAAATATAGTGATAAACAATGCTTAAATCAAAATAAGCATTGGAAAGGAGTTCATAATGAACAAAAATAGATCAAAACCTTGCACTAATACAATGTTAAAAACAGGATTTTTGGCCGAACGTGCTCAACTAATTCGGGATAAAGTTATTCCTTATCAGTGGGATGCGTTAAATGACAAAATAGCAGGAGCCGAACCTAGTCATGCTATTGAAAATTATCGAATTGCAGCCGGTGAAAGTACCGGAGATTTTAAAGGCATGGTATTTCAGGATAGTGACTTAGCAAAATGGTTAGAGACTGTAGCCTTTAGCTTAATGGTTTATCCCGACGAAGAACTAGAAGCCACGGCTGACGAGGCAATTGCCTTGGTTGCAAGAGCACAGCAACCCGATGGTTATCTAAACACTTATTATACAATTAAAGAGCCTGATAAACGATGGACTAATTTACGAGAAAACCATGAATTATATTGTGCCGGCCATTTTATTGAGGCTGCAGTTGCTTATTACGAAGCAACCGGTAAAGATGAGCTTTTAAAAGTGGTATGCAAATTCGCAGATCATATTGATTCTATATTTGGGCCTGAAGAAAATAAAAAGAAAGGCTATCCCGGTCACGAGGAAATTGAATTAGCCTTGATTAAGTTATATAAAGTAACAAGTGAAAAAAGATATCTCGATTTAGCTAAGTATTTTATTGAAGAAAGAGGTAAAGAACCACACTACTTTACGCAAGAAGCAACCGAGCGCGGGGATGATCCATTGCTTCATTGGGGTATGTGGGATCATACTTACAGTCAGTGTCATAAACCTGTAAGAGAACAAACAACAGCAATAGGTCATTCAGTAAGAGCTGTTTACCTATATACCGCCTTAGCGGATCTTGTGTTAGAAACCGATGATAAAAAGTTACTTGATGTCTGTGAAAAATTATGGGACAGTGCAGTTAATCGCCAAATGTATATTACGGGTGCAATAGGGTCTCAAGAATATGGCGAACGCTTTACTATTGATTATGACCTTCCAAATGATAGGGCTTATGCAGAAACTTGCGCATCCATCGCTTTGATTTTTTGGGCTCACCGAATGTTACAAATAGATCCTAAAGGACAATATGGAGATGTTTTAGAAAGAGCCTTATACAATGGCGTTCTCAGCGGCATGTCCTTAAGTGGGGATAAGTTCTTTTATGTAAATCCCCTAGAAGTATGGCCAGAGGCCGCGGAGGTTCGTTACGATCATCGTCATGTTGAAGTGAATCGCCAAGAATGGTTTGGCTGTGCTTGCTGCCCACCAAACTTAGGCAGATTATTGGCTTCGATTCATAGATATATTTACACTCAGAACGATAATAATCTATATGTACACCTGTTTGCGCATAGCGAATTGGATACTGAAATTAGGGGAGAAGCAGTCAAAATCCACCAAGTGACAGCATACCCACGGGAAGAAGAAGTGAAAATTCAGCTAGAATCTGAAACAGATTTGCAGTTCAGTCTTAATATTAGAATTCCCCAATGGTGCACCGATCCATTAATTGAGATCAACGGTGAAACGGTACAAGACCCCACGATTGAAAAAGGCTATTTAGCACTGAATAGGTCCTGGTCAAATGGGGATGAAGTGATTATTACTTTGCACATGGAAGTGCAAACAATTTGGGCAAATCCTAACGTGCGTGTAAATATAGGAAAGGTGGCTCTTCAGCGTGGCCCCATTGTCTATTGCCTGGAGGAAGTAGATAATGGCTCGAATCTCCCTGCAATCTACCTTCCTGAGGATACGACTTTCTCCGTAGAATACGATGAGCAAATACAAATGCCGGTGCTTTTAACTAATGCTCTTCGCTTGGATGATTCTAAAGAAGAACTATACGCAACGCAAAAATTTTCTGCGAAATCAGTGCCATTAAAAGCAATTCCTTATTTTGCTTGGAACAATCGAGGCGAAGGTGAAATGTTAGTTTGGATTAATAGTGGTGGCATCAACTAGAAGTTTGGGTTGGGGTGCTGCATTGCAGGACCCTAGCTCTTTGGGTTTTTCTTAATTTATCACCGAGTAAAATGCCCTAGCGGTTCAGGAGTATTATGTGGAGAACTAATCGAAAGTTGGGTCAAGTTAACTTGCTTAGAATGCGGAAAAAAGACTTCTCGCAATCAAGTAAGGCAGATTTTACTGCAGAATTAAGCTGAAAAGGGGAGGGACAGATCCTTCCCTTTGTTAGCTAGTATTTAGTTGGTGATTAGGAACTTCCTTGGTACAAGATTAGGTAAGGGGTCTCGGTATGCGGGTGAATTCGACGGAGCTTCGAAATTCTTTCGGTAAGTATCTGAATTTGGTTTGACAAGAAGATATTATCGTTTTGAAAAACGGAAAGAGTGTGGCTAGTTTAATTGCTTATAAAGACTCGGAACATTTTTTTATCTATGAATCTAAGGGCGATCACAATCTTCACCTAGCTTTCTCCACTAGGTCATTATTCGCAGGCTAATCCTGAGTTTGGATAACCTACTAAATAAGCTTTGTTAAGTTGTGCCATCGCTTTTCGATGTACGTCTCCACGGCTATGCCTTGAAATTTGAAGAAGATCCTAACGTGGTTCAACCGGATCTGGTAGTAATTTGCGATCCTGAAAAAGGTGGGGAAAGATGGTAAGTACGAAGGGGTTCCAACATTGCTTGTGGAGTTAGGGAATATTGAATCGCAGATCCTAAATCTAAATGCGTTTGGCAATACTTTATTACCGTCAATCGAGAACTCATTCAGTCCGTCGTCTATTATGAAAAAGAACAGCTAAAGTCCCAGAAGTTTCCGAATCCAGCCTTGGATTTGGGCGATGTTTTCGCCTATAGCGAATGAAAAAAGTTCAAATTTAAGGGTTGAGTTATTACTATAGAAATAATCTTAGACACAGCAATTTACCATGCTTATCGATAAAGTCCATATAATTGTGTAAAAGTAAGAGGGCCATGTGGTCTCCTTTTGCGGTAAAATTCTAGAATTATTCACTCACACCGAAAGATCATAGATTGAAACTAGAGGTAAATTGACCGCTAGAGCCCACTCAAATAGAGTGCTCCCGAAGACTTTGATAGGCGAATACTTTAGAGCGGTTAAAGAGAAATATGCAATGCTTTCGATTGGTGATATTCACTGCTACGCTGAGGTTTTTTTAATGGGCTTCGTTAAAGTTATATTATAGGCTTGGAGCAAGCTTTCGATCGAGCGATTGAGAGCTTCTTTGGAGTGTAGGTGAGTTGTACGATCTTTGACAAGAGCTGATCACGGAAAGATATAATTCCACGGCTACATGAAGATTTTCAGCTAAGGCTAGGGATTTCATAATGGTTAAAACCTAAAAAAGAAGATAATAAAATGAGTCCAGTAAAGTACCGGACCCATAATCAAAATAAAGCATGTGATCTTGCTTGTTGTTTTTTATACTATTTGTTTGAAGTTAATAGGACACAACCGCCTCTTTAACTATCTGCCAAGTATCATTGTACTTTTCTAGTATCCATTCTACGTCAAAAAAGAACTCCAGAAATTCATCATCATTTTCCGCAATGATTATCAATTCACTGGTTAATCTAACGGAACCATCTGTAAATTCTTCACATTCATCATATTCAAAGAACACTACGAGAACCTCATCGTAGCTTAAGAATTCTTGTTCGTATGCTTCTCTAATTTGTTGCCTATTTAGAGGTTGGTCTGCATTATCCCATCGGTTCACAAAGACCTCATCTTTATATAGCTTAGAAAGGGTAGTTGCATCTTTACGAATGTGAGCCGCACCATATTCATAGGTTAGGGATCTAAATTGTTCTGGGAAGGAATGTGGATCGTCTAAAGACTGAAAATAAGTAATCAGCCATTTGGAGTCAGTTTTCGCTAGGCGGACTAATACTCTATCTTCGTCAATTTCAGTGTCGCCAGGTTCGGAGTACTTAACTATTGTTTCGACAACAGCCTCTTTTCCTGATATCTTGATTTCGACGTCTGTAAATTCGAATACTTCGAAACCCTCGCCATTTGACTCGTCTTCGTAATCGTCTTCCATATCTTCCTCAATATCCATAAGGAAAAACCTTTTTGTAAAATGGGCTTCCGTCAATAAAAAGGGGTCACTTACATGATCTAGAAAGTTTTCCATGTCTGGCGATTGAAAAGCTTTCGCGAAATTATCCAATCTCTCTTTGATTAATTTTTCGTCGTCCACTTTGTTACCCCCGAAAATAAATCCGGTTATAAGCAAAGCAACCGAAACCAAAAATATTATGTTCCATAGTTTCTTGTTTTTCATTTCAGGCTAACCTCCAATTTGTTTTATGTAAACGTTCACAATAAGAAATATTCTCTACGGACTTTCGATTCCCTCTCAATTTCGAGCAACCATGGGGGGGACATGACATTGGGGGACAGACCCCCCATTTATTGGAACTTCTTGACTCAGTGATGAGAGCTAGAAAGGTAATTGGCTCAATATTAGAGAAGATTAATCTCCTGAGATAAAAAATGTAGTTGATTTAACCGGATTAACTTTGTATTTTAATGGCGAGGATGTATACTATGGATCAAATAATTAAAGAACTGGAAACTTATTTGGGTAAATTTCCTGAACAAGCATTGCAAGAAGCATCGCTACTCAAGGATAAAATAACTCCCATTTTGCTTGCTACGCTAGATCGCGTACTACAGAAACCTGCAATCGCTGTCGACCAGAATTATATGCTACATTTATACAGCCTTTTTTCACTTGCTCAATTTAGGGAAAAGAAAGCTTTTCCTAAAATTATTGCTTTAGTTTCCCTTCCGGCGGATATAGTTGAGTCTATGTTGGGAGACGCCATTACAG
>JGI24708J26588_10002477_pt1 | contig 13941 bp, 13 predicted proteins | sample BioPla1DNA2_FD_26588 | JGI IMG/M metagenome (IMG submission 26588) | reverse complement strand
TTTTTTCTTCTTTTGCGTTTGCATTAGTATTGTTACCGACTTTCTTTTCTATATAACAAGTAAAATAAACCACTGTTTCATTTTTCTGTTATTTCAAGTTTTCAGTTAAAATTTTGAGCGCCGTATAGGCTAAGACACTGTACTTATTGGCATTCACATTATATGATACTGGAATTTCAAGCGGTTCATAAACTTTTCCGCTGAACGTTTCCATCTCTCTTTGCAGTGCTACCACCATATTTTCATCCATGCTACTTGAGAATGTCAAGGTATCCTTGGCTAACATTCCACAACTAATCAATGTGATTCTATATCCGGACAGTTGCTCAATCAGATCCGTATTAGCTGANCTGACAATAGCAATNGTATCGGGCGGCATTTCTTTCAAATTCGCCAGTCTTGCATTTTCTTTAAANACGATTATACACTTATTAATCTCTATATTTTCAATAGAATCAGTATCAAAGATCAACAGGTTAGCTTTATCACCAATTTGTTTTATAGTTCTACCGGCATAAAAAAATAAATTTTCGTATTTTGCAAAGTCATTCATAATCAAATTTTTGATTTGATTATCTCCTTTATCACCATACAAAATAATATTAATCAAAAAAACACCACCATGTATTCATATTTGTCTTTAACAAATAGTATTTACATAGTGGTGAAAATTATGATTTTAATTTTATTTTTCTTTTTTTACGACATCAATAATAGCTGTATAATCGCCATATGCCCATACCGTACCTTTCGCCGGTATGAAAATCTTCACTGGGACTGTTTGCGTTCCCGTAGATATATTGCTGCCTAGCAAATCTATTTCAGCTATTATATCAAGTTCCGATAGATCGGAAATTACGTTAGTAGGACCAATTACTGAAACTTTCTTAATCACGGATGTTACGACAATTATATCATAGCCACTTGGCGCATTTACAATCTTAATATCATGTAAATCAAAGCTCTTATTCGCCATATTTTCACGTGGGAACGATACTTTAATATTCTCCGTTCCAGATATATTCTTATATCCTGCGGGTAAAGAGAGGCTTAAATCGAATTCCGATCCTAGATTAATATCCCGAAAATCAATATACTTTAATTTTATCTCATCAAAATTATCTTCTACATCGGTCGGCGCCGCAACTTCAATCTCTTTTGGTTTAATTGAATATTTAAGTTTCGCAAGTGGGAATGCCTCGGGCACATTCCTGAATTCTACCGATAGCGGTACAGTCCTTTTTCTAAATACGGGTATATTTACTAAGAAGTCCGTCATGCTAAGTTCTAGTGATTCAACATCAATGTTGTTCATGTTTTCATCGTAAAGGTTTAGACTGCCATCAATCGTAATTGGCTCAGTCAATTCATCTTTGATTTTATCTGCCTCAACAATGCACTGGTCAATCCGACTCACAATGCCCTGCGGACCTGTAATGCTAACTTCCTTCGGTACACATTCTATTGTATCAATCATGAAGCCCTCCGCCGCAACGGCATCCGGCGCTACTGCCACTACCTCGAATGTTTCTTCTATTATCCTATCAAATTGCACTTTAATCGTTTGGGGATTCGGTGTGCTAATTTCATAATCGGGATCATCATCTTTTGCACTCACCATTACAGACAAATTATACTCACCGGGGGAGATTACTCCCTGCAACGATACTTCAGCAGCGAAATCCTCACTTTTGAGATTACCTATCTTATAACGATTACCTTTAATCTTGACAGATACCTTCTGTCCCTCGCCTTTAATTACATCAAGTCCTAATGTTTCAACGCTTGTCCCGCTAAGGTTAACTTCAACCTCTATATCACTGATATGCCTCGTCATTGTTGGAAACAATGTGACGGAAACGAAAAACCATATCACTATCGCTAGTAATACCGCACTTATCCTTGTCCATAAATCTTTTGCAAGCTCCCCACGGAACTTGCCCTTTCCAATCTTCATTTTACGACCATCGCCTTTCCGCCTGTGATTCTTGCCTATGCTAGATTAGCGTAACATTTTATCTTTTAAATAAATTTTTGAAAAATCTTTTTTTCTTGCCATTTTCCTCGGTAGATCTTTCAGGAATAATCAAACTCTTTAGCAGGACTTTGAGCCCACTTTCCTCGAATCCACGTGTTAAATGCCCGTTATCTGCAACGGAAATTACACCTGTTTCCTCCGATACGACAATTACAATAGCATCGGATAGTTCACTCATTCCTATAGCGGCACGGTGTCTAGATCCGAATTCCTTACTTATTAATTCTTCCTTCTGCGGTTTTGGCAAATAGCATCCTGCTGCTAGTATTTCACCATCACGAACTATGACTGCACCATCATGTAAGGGCGAATTAGGGAAGAAAATATTTTCAAATATTGCAGCACTAGGAGAAGCATTTATCAGTGTCCCCGTGTCAATCTGCTCCCCTAGTTTAGTTAATCTTTCTACCACTATCAATGCGCCGACTTTATTCTCGCTCAAATTCGTTGTAGCGCCGACAATTGCATCAATGCATATATTCCATTTATTCACTACACTCATATATGAATCAGGGTTGCCGCTAAATACATTCAAATTCGATACTTTAGCACGACCAACCTTCTCAAGTGCACGGCGGAGCTCCGGCTGGAACATCACTATTATCGCTAGAATCCCCCATTGGAAGAAGTTCTCAAATAAAAACTGCATTGTTCTAAGTCCTACTTGACGAACAACAAAATAGGACACAAACATTAGGGCAATTCCTTTTACAAGCTGTTCTGCCCGTGTTTCCCTGACAAGTTTCATTCCTTTATATAGCAAGTATGAAAGAAATATTATATCAAGAATATCCCTTATATCTATTAACTTTATCACGCTTAATATGGAATCTAGAGCATCTAAAATAAGGTTCATAATACACTTCCTCGCAATTTTGCATAACCAGCTATCTTATAATAATTTTATCATAATCTAGAATTATTACAAGGGGTTCTGCCGTACTTTTACCCTTTATTATTTATTATTTACTTTATGCTACCATTAACTACAATTTTCCTGATTGTTCTTGCTAGTAAATCAACTTCTTCAATTGTATTCATTATAGAAGGGGAAAATCTCACGACACCTTGTTCCGATGTACCTAACTTTTTATGAGCTAAATATGAGCAATGCATACCGCCCCTGAGAGCGAATCCTCTCTTGTTTAAATTCTGGGCTAGGTCGGCTGAATTCATCCCCATTATATTGAATGGCACTATGGGAACACGTTTATATGCACATTCCCTTTCATATATAATCACGCCGCCAATTCGTGATATGCGCTTGCAAAATTGCTCACAAAGAATCATATCATGTGCATATATGTTGGACATTCCCTTTCTTTTAATGAAGTCAATCCCAGCACCAAGAGCAATAATCCCCGATGTATTCGGAGTGCCTGCTTCAAGCCTATCGGGCATGAAATCGGGCTGCAATACATCGAATGAATTGCTCCCTGTTCCGCCCTCTATTATCGTATCTATTTTAAACTTTCCATCCGTTACAAGAATCCCCGTTCCCATTGGACCGTATAATCCTTTGTGTCCGGCGGAACATAATATATTGATGCCGTCCTTTTCAATATTAATTGGTATTACACCGCAAGCCTGCGCCCCATCAGCAATGAAGCAAATTCCTCGCTCTTTACATAGCTTCGCAATTCCTTTATAGGGTAGGATTTGCCCTGTGACATTGCTTGCTATCATAATCGCAATTGCCTTTGTAGACGGTGTAATCAATTTTTTGAAGTTTTCGATAGTTTCCTGTTCATTATCGCTCACCTGGGCAATGGAATACCGGCATCCCATCTTTTCAAGGGAGTGAATCGGCCGTATTACAGAATTGTGTTCAAGATTTGATGTTATGATATGCCCGCCATTCTTCATTATACCTTTTATAGCTAGATTAAGCGCATGCGTGCAATTAAGAGTGAAAGCACAATTCTCTACATCGGCACCGAATAGATTGGCGACTTTTTCCCTAGTGTTGAAAATTTCTAACGCCGCCACTTCTGAAATTTTATGCCCGCTCCTGCCCGGGTTCCCACCGTATTTGCGCATGGCTTTTGCCGCTGAATTCAAAACCATAACGGGCTTTGGATATGTTGTAGCGGCATTATCCATATATATCATTAATTATCGCCTACCCCTCTATTATTTCTCTGCATATAATCCCAATATCGGATAGCATTCTGCAAATATTTGCGGTATCCTCATATACACGCAGCCCCGATTTGCACCCACCAAGATTCCCCCGTTGTACTCTTTCAATTGAAGTTTTATAGCCTCTACGTGCAAGGAATCTTTGTGCCTTTATCGCATGAGTAGACGAGCTCAATATTATTAACCAAGAATTCATCTTATCAACTACTTCTATAAATTTTTTATCGCACAGGGGATCAATAATGCGCCGATAAAATAGCATATTACATTTTATGCTAGATGCCGCATTGGTGATAATAATTGCCGCCTTAATCACGATAAAGAATGAGGTTTCACTATAAAAGTGAAACCTCATTCTAAAATTTAATAAACTTTATGGCTCTAATCTATTTATATCACGTGGGAACATGCTCGCCATTCGTATATTCTTTAACCCAGCTAATTTCATTACAAGTCTTTCAAGCCCTAATCCTAGTCCACCGTGCGGCGGCATTCCATATTTATGAATATCTAGATAGCTTGCGAAATCCTCCGGATTGAGCCCCATGCTTTCCATCTTCGCTACCTGCTCATTATAATCATGAATGCGCTGTCCGCCCGTCGTAATTTCAAGTCCTCTAAATAGCAAATCAAAACTATATGCAACACGATTGTCCTCTTTATCGTTCATAACATAGAACGGGCGCTTAGCCGATGGGAAGTGCGTNACAAANATGAATTCACTGCCAAGTTCCTTCTGCGCATATTCACAAAGGGCAATTTCATCATCGGGATCTAAATCAAATTTATTTCTACCACCCTTGCCCCCGCTGACTATATCAATAGCTTCAAGGAATGTTACTGAAGGAATATCCTTAATAACTGGCAATTCGACCTTTAATATATCAAGTTCCTGCTTATAATGTTCCTCTAAATAAGCAAGCATATATTTAAGCATCGCTATTTCCATATTCATTACATCGTACATATCGTTAATGAATCCCATCTCAAAATCTAGCCCGATATATTCATTCAAATGGCGTGATGTCGAATGATGCTCAGCACGGTATACGGGTGCTACCTCGAACACTCTATCAAAGAATGCTACTGCCGTTTGTTTATAAAATTGCGGACTCTGCGCAAGATATGCATCTTTGCCAAAATAGTCAAGCGTGAAGATGTTTGCGCCGCCCTCCGCTCCGCTTGATACAATTTTAGGTGAATGTATCTCTGTGAAGCCATTCTCCATCATGAAATTGCGGAATCCAGCTGTGACGCCCTCCTGCAATTTGAAAATTGCCCTTTCGTATGGGTTTCGCAGTGCTACACTTCTTAAATCAAGATTAACCTCAAGTGAGCATCCAAGCTTCTTATGTGCGACCTTCAATGGATAGTCATCCTGCGGTGAAGATAGCAGCGCAATTTTGCGCAAAATAAGCTCAAATCCATGCGATGCTCTATCGTCAGCCTTAACTTCACCCACTGCTTTAACATAGCAACCTTCTTTAATTCCTTCAAGACTATCTTCACATTCGTCAGCCGAATAAACCGATTGTATTAGGTGTCGTCCAGTCCTGAATACGACGAATGCAAATTCGCTCATTTGGCGAACTTTATGCACGCACGCAGATATTTCAACTTCGCCACCTACATTCTCTTTAGCAGCAGCAATATCGAATTCCGTTAGTAATTCCCCTCCGCTTAGCTTCAACAAAATAATCCCACCTTAAATTTATAATCAATCCTTGATTTTATTTTAGTTTGCCCAGTTTTTCTTCTAATTCCTTTTTGATAGATTGCGGTGTGCATACTCCTCTTAATGCCTTCGTACACTGCCCCATTAAATAGCCGAATACTTTCTTCTCGCCAGCAAGATATTCCGCAACAACGTTCTCATTTTCAGCTAGTATTTTATCAATGGTAGAGACAAGTTTTTCTCTATCTTCCTTAATCCAAAATCCATTTTCTTCAGCAATTTTATCTAACGAATCGCCCGTTTCTATCATATAACGCAGTGTGGTTTTAGCGTTATTCTTAGCAATTTTTTGCTCATCAACTACCTGGACAAGTCTTGCGAATTCCGCCGCTGAGAATGGAATTGCATTCGAATCAAGTTCGCCTAGGTTAATCCTCCTTAGCAACTCAACAATGATGAAATCCGATACNCTTTTAGGCTTATTATATGACTTAATCGCCTCATCAAAAAAATCACTAATCGCCCTATCAGCAATTAAAATTCTAGCATTAACCGGCGTTAGCTTATATTCATCAATATATCTCTCTAGCCTGCAATCCGGCAATTCGGGCAACTGCGCCTTTATTTCATTAAGTTCCGCCTGTGTAATTGTCACTGCTGGAATGTCCGGATCGGGGAAGTATCTATAATCATGCGCATCCGCCTTTGATCGTAGAGAACTCGTTGTACCACGATTTTCATTAAATCGTCTTGTTTCCTGAACGACTTTTTCCCCATTTTGGAGGATTTTCGTCTGTCTTTGAATCTCATATTCTATCGCACGGGTAATTGATTTTATCGAATTAAGATTCTTAATTTCCGCCCGTGTTCCAAGCTGCGTATCATTTTCACGCATTAGTGAAATATTCACATCTACACGGAGTTGTCCCTGCTCCATTTTACATTCGCAAACACCAGCATATTGGAGGAGTAGGCTAATTTTCTCGACAAATTCCTTGACTTCATCCGCATTTGAAAAATCAGGCTCTGTCACAATTTCAATAAGAGGTATTCCACCACGGTTATAATCCGCTAGTGATACATTATTGAAGTCATCATGTACAAGTTTCCCTGCATCTTCTTCAAGATGTATTTGATGAATTCGTATCTTCTTACTTTTCTGCTCATCAACATTAATTTCCACTTCGCCGTTCACACATAGTGGAAGATATAGCTGAGATATTTGGTATGCCGTTGGCAAATCAGGATAGAAGTAATTCTTCCTGTCCCAATATGTTAATTTATTTATATCACAATTCATCGTAAATCCAGCACGAATTGCATACTGGACAGCCCTTTTATTGAGCATTGGCAATGTTCCGGGTAATCCTGCGCAACCTGGGCAACATCTGGTATTATGATCGCCTCCGAATTCGGCACTGCAACCGCAAAAAATCTTAGAGTCAGTCAATAACTCTGCGTGTACCTCAAGACCGATAACGGGAATATACATTTCTTACCGTCCTCCTATCAGTGCGGGCAGAATTTTATTAAAGCCACGCTCAAATTGATCCGCTACCCCGATTATAGTTGCCTCGTCGAATCCCCTACCTATAATAGACATTCCAATAGGCATTCCGCTATTACTATAACCGCAAGTTGTCGTTATAGATGGCAACATCGCCATGCATGTCGGTGCTGCGCAGTAAATCGAATTGTACTTTTTTACTACATCTTCCGTGAGGGAATTAGTAGTATTTGTCGGAGTTAGAATTACATCGCAACTTGCAAATACATCATTGAATTCACTTATCATCTTCTGTCTTACCGCAAGTGCTTTTTCAAAATAATTTTTATAAGAATCGCTCGACAGAACAAAATTGCCAAGAAGAATTCTGCGCTTAGCCTCATCTCCAAAAGCCTCAGCCCTGGAACGTTTTACAAGTTGTTCGTAACTATCTATATCCTCTGCACGATAGCCGAATTTTATGCCGTCATATCTTGCTAAGTTTGAGCTTATCTCTGCATTTGCAATAATATAGTAAGCCGGTATTGCAAATTCGATACTAGGAATGCTCACTTCAATTAGCTCGGCGCCCATTTCTTCATATTGCTTTGCCGCCGATAGAACGGCCTCCTTAATTTCATCATCCACCATATCGCCATAGAATTCCTTCGGTAGTGCAATTTTCATGCCCTTAAGAGAATCCCCAATTTTCGCAGTGAAGTCGACAACATCTTCTCTTGATGAAGTCCTATCGAATTCATCGAATCCTGCAATTTTATCTAGCAGAATTGCTAAATCNTGCGCATTATTTGCAACACNGCCAATTTGGTCAAATGAAGATGCATTTGCAATAAGTCCGTATCGTGATACTCGTCCATATGTGGGGCGAATCGATGTTACGCCGCAATTTGCCGCTGGAATAAGCATCGAACCGCCCGTATCGGCACCAATGCCGACGGGGAAGAATCCAGCCGCAACACCTGCGGCACTCCCGATTGTGCACTCATCTATATTAAAAGGATTTTTCGTTATACCGAAATGCGAATTCGCAGTAGAAGCGCCAATACCCATTTCATCTAAATTTGTCTTGCCAATTATGATTGCTCCTTGCTCATTCAAACGTGAAATAACGGTAGCATCATATGGTGGAATAAACTCCCCAAGCATTTTACTACCGGCAGTGGTTTTTATGCCTTTGGTGCAAATATTATCACTAATCGCAAGCGGTATGCCCGTCAATTCAGATGTATCGCCATTAGCAATGCACTTATCAGCATTCCTTGCCTGCTCCAATGCCCCCTCAATCGTTCTAGTAATAAAACAAGAGAGTTCGCCATCTAAATCATTAATGCGTTCAATATACGCATTCACAATCTCCTCGCATGAGGTTTCCCCATTATCAAGCATATCACGAATTTGTCTTAACTTTAGCTTTGTTATATCCATTGTCTACCCCTTATTCCATAACTTTTGGCACGACGAAATACCCGTCGGCACTTTTAGCATTCGCAAGTAGCTCGTCCGTCGGCATTGATGGCTTCGCCTTGTCGGCCCTCAATTCATCTAAGTCAATACTGCTCACTCTAGCGGAGCGTTCATATTCAGCATCGCTCTGCTGAACTTTGCTCATCATATTTACCATAATGTCAAGTTCTTCCGATAGCTGTTCTAGTTTTTCCTCATTAAAATCAAGTTGGCTGAGCTCCGCCAAACTAGATACTCTTTTAATATCCATAGATATGCCCCTTTTTTTATAAGTATAAATACCATTATATCATGTTTATCATTAGAAAATTATACTACAAATCAGCATCCAATGCAAGTTTTTCACCTTAAAACTTTCATTTTTAACCATTATTCATTAATGTCAATTCCCATATATCTTGCAATGGCTGCAACGTCCTTATCGCCCCTGCCCGATAGATTAATTACGATAATTTCATCCTTGCCCATCTCGGGCGCTAGTTTCATCGCATATGCAACTGCATGCGCACTCTCGATAGCGGGAATAATCCCTTCAATCTTTGATAGATATTCAAATGCGCCTACTGCCTCATCATCGGTAATGGGCACATATTCTGCAATATTCGTATCGTGGAAAAATGCGTGTTCGGGGCCAATTCCCGGATAGTCAAGTCCGGCGGAAATCGAATATACGGGGGCAATATTGCCGTTCTCGTCCTGCGAAAAATACGATTTCATTCCGTGAAATATGCCTATTCTGCCCTTAGTAATTGATGCTGCGTGTTCGTCAGTATCAATTCCTCTACCGCCCGCCTCAACGCCAATTTTCTTAACATTATCGTCATTTGCGAAGTTGCTGAAAATCCCCATTGCGTTACTACCGCCGCCAACGCAAGCAATTACCGCATCGGGTAATCTACCCTCAACATCTAGGATTTGTTCACGTACTTCCTCACCGATAATTTTCTGGAAATCACGCACTATCTCCGGATACGGGTGCGGCCCGACGGCTGAACCCATCACATAGAATGTATCTTCCACACGGGCTGCCCATTCTTTCATTGCTTCGTTAACGGCATCTTTTAAAGTTTTTGTTCCCGATGTTACCGAATGCACTTTTGCGCCAAGGAGTTCCATTCTAAACACATTGAGTGCTTGTCTTATAGTATCTTCTTCCCCCATGAAAACCTCGCATTCCATACCGAAAAGGGCAGCAGCCGTTGCCGTCGCAACTCCGTGCTGCCCTGCTCCAGTTTCAGCAATTAAGCGCTTCTTCCCCATACGTTTAGCTATGAGAGTTTGCCCTAAAACATTATTTATTTTATGTGAGCCTGTGTGATTTAAATCCTCACGCTTTAAATATATCTTCGCCCCGCCTAAATCCTGCGTCATCTTCTTCGCATAATATAGCCGTGATGGCCTACCAGCATAATTTGAGTAAAGCTCATCAAGCTCCGCCCTAAAATTCGTATCTTCCTTGCATTCATTATATACACTCTCTAATTCATGCAATGCGTGCATTAGTGTTTCGGGACTGTATTGTCCGCCGAATTGTCCATATCTACTCATATTTATACTCCCCACTTAGCCGAATTTTACACGGCTTTTAACATTTTAATCATACGTTATAATTATAACAAAGTGCCNTGGAATGTCAAGTGCTCACCTAGTCCACACGCATGATTATTTGTTCAATTTGCTCATTCATCCATCTTAATTTTTCATCAAGCTTTTTATCATTACAGATCGGNGAATAATATTCGCCAAGTTTTTTATAAATGCTCTGCGATATTGTGAGCGATTTCACCGCTTCTTCAAATAGCTGATTGATAGCCTTTTTATTGAAGTTGAGCCTTTTTCTCTTTTTGGATAGCTCCGCCATATCGTAAAACCGCTTGCAATTAATCTGAATTGCGTCATCAACATCAATACCATTCATGAAATGCGATGTTATAAATGCCGTTTTTATCTGCGGTATTAAGATATGTTCCTTAATGTTAGTCCCGAATACGGGGTTGTCGCTAATTATAATGTCGACTCCGCTCNTAAGAGTGAGTGNCGCTATACCTTTGAGCAGCAAGTCGGACATGGTGAAGTTATCACAATTAAGCTGATATAGCGAATCATATTCGTGCAAATTATCATCTATAAAACTCGAATAACCACTCGGTGTAATTGCNCATAATTGCCGATAATGTTCTTTCCCTGATTTCTTTTTACCTTTAGGTAGGATTTTCCTNCAAAGTCTATTTATGAATCCTTGTGCCTTATTCAAATCTACGCATTCAGATGCAATAGTATATGTATCGTTTGCAAGTGAGCAACATGCCGATAAAAATCTCTGGCATCTTTTTTCGGCGGAACGACTCTCTAAAAAACAGGAGACAATTTCATCTTTATGTTCCATTAAAGCACCACTATCATAGCAATCTGCAAGGCTAATTTCGGAATGGAATATGCCGGGTATTACCGTTTGGAACATATGAGGGAATGTGCCATCAACGACGATTACTTTAGAATTTTTCATTACAATAGCATCAAGCTTCCCCTCTATATTGCTGCAATAATAATACTCAACATCCATCTCTCTGTGTCTAAATCTCCTTGAAATATGTTCAAGTACTGCCCTATTCTCTATCCCCGGCATGCCTTTCAATATGTAGCAATGAAATTCGTTACTTTCAATTAAGTCATTGAACCTAGTTATATACCCGCAGGACGAATTTGTGCCAAGGAAGTAGTTCGTTTTTTTATACGACAAGCGAATCCCTCCATATTATTATATTACTATCATCAATAGCAATACTATTATTCTATGCAATTTCAATGGAAAAGGTGGCTCGCCTTAATCATATCTATGTGATAATCTCACTTGCATTTAGCAGCTATCTATACTATAATTAATATAAGGAAATTAAACTATTTTGGAGGTATAAATAAATGAGCAATAAAATTTTAGTTGAAACATCGGCACGTCATGTTCACGTCACAAGTGAACATCTTGCCATTCTTTTTGGTGAGGGTGCAACCCTAACAAATAAGAAAGATTTATCCCAGCCGGGGCAATTCGCCAGTGAAGAAAGGGTAACTATCGTTGGACCTAAAAACGAATTAAAAGGTGTTACAATCCTAGGACCGGAAAGGGCCGCAACACAAGTTGAAGTATCTGCAACCGATGCACGCACGCTTGGCATAAAAGCACCAATCCGTGAATCCGGCGATATAAATGGTACTCCAGGCTGCAAAATAATCGGCCCAAAGGGAGAAATAGAAATTGACAAAGGCGTCATCGTTGCAAAGCGCCATATCCATATGGTACCCGAAACAGCTGAGAAACTTGGTCTGAAGAATAGAGATATTGTAAGTGTGAAAATCGATACAGATGGCAGATCGGCTATTCTTGGTGATACTGTAATCAGAGTGCACGAAAACTTCGCCGATGCTATGCACATTGATACCGATGAATCCAATGCCGTTGGAGCATCATTCGACCAAATGGGCGAAATCATCAAGTAATAAAGTTGCTAAGTTCCATAATTGCAAAATACCGCAAGGAGAATTCTCCTTGCGGTTTTCTTATATGCTAAAATCTTTAAGTTGCTACATCTCGCTTTGCAAATACTGTGAATGTTATGATATTCGCTGCTATGAAGTACACCAATACATTCACTAATGAGAATGTAAATGTCATTCCACTGAACGGTATATAAGATTTATCATCCATGAAGTAGTAGATTAAATTCCAATTAGCCGTTATCAAATACTTCGCCGGTTTAAATCTAAGTTGCGCTAATATTTCTGTGACCGTCGGCCCAGTCAGCAATAGGAATACAGATAGTCCAATTGACAATCCAGCATTCTTTAATACCGTCGAAATCATAAATGCCATTGTAAATACTATAATTAACGGTACCGAANTCAAAGCAGATTCGAANAAAGTTCTTGCTAACAGGCTCTGCTCCATTACTGCGCCGCCCTTAGTGTATAGGAATGTCGGTATTCCTTCGAATCCGAAGAAAATCCCTCCCGTAAGATACGACACTATCAATGCAATTACTACCATCTCTATTGTGAAAATAAAGAGCGTAACATATTTTGACGCTAGTATCTTCCATCTCTTGTTCGGTCTAATTAGCAGCAACTTTATCGTGCCGTTGCTGAATTCACCAGCGACAATGCCACTAGCAACAATGGCAATGAATACTGCAATCAGATTAAATAGTAAAAAGCTACTAATATCGGAGATGTAACCCCATTGGCTATCGTCTTTCNTTGGCTCAATATCGTTCTCCAACCTATACTTTGCTATCGCCATATTCTTTTTTGTAAGGTCTAAATTATTCTCAATATACTCTCTATCTTCTTGATCAAGTGTCTTATCTTCTAGACTTTGCTCCAAATAAACGATATTCGACGCATCATAACTATATTGGTCTATAACACTTGACTTCCAATTTTTCGAATCAGCGGATCGTGGCGCATCATATTTTAGGCGCATATCAATGGCTTCCACCACTTGTTCATATCCGGAATCGCCGTTACTCTCTTTAATTATCTTCTCATATTTATCCTTCTGATAATTTAAGTAACCCTTCCAATCGTCATTCTTAATGAATTGATCAATCTCTGCAAATCCTTCATCGTAGATTATTTGACCTTCTTCATCTAGACCGCCATAGAAGCTGAACATATCACTAGCGGCCTCTTCCTGCCAACTTCCACCCTCGATATTATTCTGTTGACGATACTCTATTCCTTGTATCTCACTCTCATAATAAGCTCTATCATCTGCGCTCAGAGATTCATCCTTCAGCAGCTCCTCTAAGTGATTTTTATAGTGCTCATCTCCCCAATTTTCACTATAATCCCTACTGTTCACATATTTCACGATTATAGCGGGAATTATAGTAAGAGCAATTAATATTGCTATCATAATATAGGTGCCAAGTCTTTTATATATCTTCATATGTTCATTGCGCACAAGTCCTATAAAGTTAGTCAATTATATTACCCCCTGTCACAGCTAGGAATTCCGCCTCAAGCGACTTCTTAGCATATTCTATCCTATATATTTCTATACCACCCGCAACAAGTACATTCACTAAATGCGGTATTTTATCATGTTCAAGCATTATT
>JGI24708J26588_10002476_pt1 | contig 13952 bp, 13 predicted proteins | sample BioPla1DNA2_FD_26588 | JGI IMG/M metagenome (IMG submission 26588) | reverse complement strand
AGTGTGCTCTTGGCAGCCTGGGGAGTTTACAACGTGTTTTACAGACGGTATAATTTCATATTAGTTCTTTTCACGGGCGTGATGCTGTTCGCGGCGGCCAGGAAAGAACAGGAAAACGCGGGCTATGTATTCATGCGTTACCTCACCAGCAGGCAGCAGCAGCTGCGCGCCAGGAGGGTGTTCGCTGTAAAGCATATCGCCGCAACCAGCGACAGTTCCCTGGGGGAAGTGCTGCGCAGCTTTCAGCCCCCCTGCTACCATCTGATCTGGATTGTGGATCTGCATGGTCAGCCAGCGGGGTTCCTTGGTGAACTGGAACTGATCGGCGCCCTTTTTGAACATGGATTGTCCAGCAAAATCGGTGCATTGTCAACGCACAAGTTTATCTAGCTATGCTTTGAAGGGAGTGGTTGTATGGACCAGCGCCTTGTGCCGCTCTTACCTTTAGTGACCAAGCCGGCTCGTTATACCAATCATGAGGTTAACGCGCAGCATAAAGAGTGGTCTGAGGATCGGGTAAAAATGGCTTTGGCCTTTCCAGATATCTATGATGTGGGCATGGGGCATCTGGGGTTCAAAATTCTGTACGCCATCATCAACGGGCGCAGCGATGCCCTGGCCGAGCGGGTTTATGCGCCTTGGGTGGACATGCAGAAGCTCATGGAGGAACGGGGGATCCCCTTGACCTCCCTGGAATCGGGCCGGGATCTGGCCTCCTTTGATTTGGTGGGATTTACCCTACAGCATGAGCTCAGTTACACCAATATCTTGAAAATGCTGGATTTGGCTGGGATTCCCAGGCGTACCAGCGCCCGGGACGAAGGAGATCCCCTGGTGCTGGCCGGGGGGCCCTGCGCCTTCAACGTGGAACCCCTCGCGGACTTCCTGGACTTTGTGGTCTTGGGCGAGGGTGAAGAAGTGATCCACGAAATTCTGGACCTGGTGAAAGAGAAGAAGCAGCAGGGTATAAGCAGGAAGGAGATCCTGAGGGAACTGGCCCGTGTACCCGGGGTATATGTCCCTAGCTTTTACCAACCCATTTATGCAGGCGGGACCTTCCAGAGGATCGAGCCCCTCTATCCTGATCTACCTGCGCAGATCGACAAAAGGGTGGCGCCTGATCTTGGCGCCCTTCCTTTCCCCGAGGAGTTCGTGGTGCCCTTCGCCGAGGTTGTCCATGATCGCACCATGGTGGAGATTCTGCGCGGCTGCACCAGGGGCTGCCGCTTCTGTCAGGCAGGCATGATCTACCGCCCGGTACGGGAGCGGGACCCTGAACTCCTTAAGGAGCAAGTGGCGAAGATTGTGGCCAGCACCGGTTACGATGAGATTTCCCTTTCTTCCCTTTCCAGCGGGGACTATACTCAAATTCGTTCCCTAGTGAAGGATTTGATCGATGCCTATCAGGGCTGCGGAGTGTCTGTATCACTGCCCTCCTTGAGGCTGGACTCCTTCGCCGTGGAGCTGGCCCAGGACATTCAAAAGGCACGCAAGACTGGGCTCACCTTTGCTCCAGAAGCGGGAACCCAGCGTCTGCGCGATGTGATTAACAAGAACGTGTCTGATCAAGATCTCAAAGAGGTGGTGCAGGCAGCTTTCCAGGCTGGCTGGCACCGCATCAAGCTCTATTTCATGATCGGCCTGCCCACGGAAACGGAGGAAGATCTGGATGGTATCGCCGATCTGGCCCACAAGGTTCTGTCCTGGGGAAGGGAGTTCCGCACTTCCCGCAAGCGGCCGGAGGTGACCGTGAGTGTCTCTTCCTTTGTGCCCAAGCCTCATACGCCTTTCCAGTGGGTGGGGCAGGATTCCCTGGAACTGCTCACCTCTAAGCAGAACTACCTCATGGAGCGGCTGCGCCACCCCGGCATTCAGTTCAGCTTGCATCAGGTGGAGCACAGCTTCCTGGAGGCGGTGTTCTCCAGGGGAGACCGCAGGCTGGGCGCCGCCCTGGAACGGGCTGTGGACCTGGGCTGCCAGTTCGACAGCTGGGGCGATCAGCTGCGCTTTGATCTCTGGCTCCAGGCCTTCAAGGATACGGGCATCGATGCGGTCCATTATGCCCAGCGCGACATAGACCCTGCGGAGGCGCTGCCCTGGTCTCATTTGAGCCCCGGGGTTGATGCTGAGTTTCTCCTGCGGGAGTGGAACCTGGCCCGGCAGGGGGTTCCCACCGCGGATTGCCGCTGGGATCTGTGCAGCAGGTGCGGAGTGTGCTTCAATTACCCGGTGGCCAACCGGTTGGTGGAGGCGAGCCGCGGTGAGTAAGACCATGCGTTTTCAGTTCAGAAAGGGGCCGGAGGTGAGGTTTTTATCCCACCTCGATTTGGTGCGGGCCATGGAGAGGGCCGTGCGCCGGGCGGGGCTGCCCATGGCGTATTCCGAGGGTTTTTCTCCCCGGCCCATTATGAGCTACAGCTTTGCCCTGCCCGTGGGTGTGCTCTCGGAGGCCGAGTATGCTGATTTCCGCCTCACTGAAGAGTTGGAACCTGCAGAGTTTATGGAGCTCTTCAACCGTCATCTGCCCCCGGGTTTCCGTGTGCTGCAGGCGGCGCACCTGCCCCAGGGAGCCCCGTCCCTGATGAGCGGGATCAATGCCGCCTTGTGGAAGCTGCATCTGCCAGTTGCTGCCAGGGAAGAGATCCAGGAGCGCTGGCGCAGGCTGCAGGCGGAGGATAGCTTCGTGGTGGAGCGGCAGACTAAGAAGGGGACCCGTCAAGTGGATCTGCTGCCCCTGGTGTATGGGCTGCCTGCAGTCTTGGAAACGGGAGATGCTGTGGAAGTCCACTGCTTAGCTGCTTTAGGCAGCGAAGCGAATTTGCGGGTGGAAGAACTGGCCCTGCTTTTGGGCTTTAACCCCGCTGAAGCGCTGGTGACCAGGATGGGCCAGTTCAAAAAAGAGGGGAGCCATTACCGGCCTCCCTTGGGGAATAGAGGTTTCACATGGACAGAAAGCTAGTCTTCTCTTCCCTGCTGCAGTATGTGCAGGGGGCGCTGGTGGAAAATGGGCGGCTTGTGGAGTATTACCTGGAATACGATGTGCAGGACAGGTTGATGAACAATATCTATAAGGGCAGGGTGGAAAACATCCTGCCCGGGATGAACGCCGCCTTCGTGGATATCGGGCTGACCAAGAACGCCTTTCTGTTCCTGGCGGATCTGCCCGATGAAAACAGCGCGCAGGGGCTGCGCAGGGGTGATGCCCTGTTGGTGCAGGTGGTGAAGGAAGCTGAAGGGACAAAGGGGCCCAGGGTCACAACTAGGATTACCCTTCCCGGGCGCTACTTGGTCCTGCTCCCTTCCCAAGGCGGTATAGGCATTTCCCGGCAGATTCCCCAGGAAAAGGAGCGGGCGAGGTTAAAGGCCCTGGCGGAAGAGCTGAAACCAGAGGGCATGGGCCTGATTGTGCGGACCATGGCCCAAGGGGCGGATAGGGAAGAACTCCAGGATGATCTGGAGGCACTGCTCCAGGAGTGGTCCCGCATTTCGAGGAAGTTCCAGAGCAGAGGTTCCGGACCCCTGCTGTACAGAGATCATGATCTGGTGTACCGCATTTTGCGGGATCTGTACAACCCACCGGATACTAAGCTAGTGGTGGATAGTGAGCCGCTGCAGCGCAGGGTGGAAAAGGAGCTGCAGGACCTGGGCTTAAACTCAGGGGTCGTTGAGCTCTATCAAGGCAAGCTTCAGATCTTTACCTATCTGGGNTTGGATAAAGACCTGGAGAGGGCTCGCAGCCCCCGGGTGTGGCTGGACTGCGGCGGCTACCTGGTGATCNACCAGACCGAAGCCCTGCTCACCATTGATGTGAACACAGGAAAGTTTGTGGGCGGTGCGGATCTGCAGGATACGGTGCTCACGACTAATTTGGAGGCCGCGGAGGAAATCGCCCGCCAGCTTCGCCTGCGCAATGTAGGCGGGATTGTGGTCATCGATTTTGTACATATGTCCCAGGAGGCTGATCGGGAGCTGGTTCTGGAGCGTCTAGCCGCGAGTTTGGGCGCCGATAAGACCCGCACCAAAATCCTGGGTTTCACCCGTTTGGGGCTGGTGGAGCTGGTGCGCAAAAAGGCCAAACGGCCCCTGGCGGAGATGCTGGAAGTGGACTGCCCCCACTGCCGCGGCACCGGGCGGGTGGATTCCCACGAGACCACTGCCCTGCGCATAGCCCAGGCAGTGCAGACGGCAGCCGCAGAAGCGGATGTGGAAGCGGTGTTGGTGCGCTGCCATTCGGCTGTGGCGGCACAGCTCATTGGGCCCGGGGCTAAGCACCTGGAGCTTTTGGAAAAAGGGACGGGGAAAGCCGTTTTCGTGCGGGGTGATGATGCCCTTCCCAAAGGGGAGTTTGAGCTTACCGCTGGTGATGCGGCGCTGCTCAAGGAGAAGGCTCTGCCGGTGGCTCCGGGCCAGCGGCTGACCGTGGAGATTCTAGAACCCCACGCCAAAAACGGCAGCAGCGGGCTGGCGCGCCTGCATGGGTATGTAATCGAGTGTCTCGATTGCAGCGCCCTCGTTGGCCAAAAAGTTGAGGTGGAAGTGGTGGAAGTTTACCGCACCAGCGCCCTGGCGCGGCCCGTGGAAAACCGGAATTGACAGGGACGAACGTTGGTGTTAGAATGTGTCATGTAGGTGCGCTGGTCCCTTAATGATCGGGCACCGAAACCGCTCAGAAAAGGTGATAAATCCCCATGGGGTACCTCAATGGCGAGTCTGGATAAGGAGGTGGACTAGATGTACGCCGTCATCGAAACCGGTGGTAAGCAATACCGTGTGTCCACAGGCGATACCATTTTCGTTGAGAAACTCGATGTGAACGAAGGCGACGAAGTGGTTTTCGACCGAGTGCTGTTGGTGAGCCAGGATGGCAAGATCCAGGTGGGCAAGCCCTACGTTGANGGTGCTAAAGTGGTGGCCAAGGCTGTGAAGCAGGGAAAACAGAAGAAGATCATTGTTTTCAAGTACAAGCCTAAGAAGAACTACAAGAAGAAGCAAGGTCATCGTCAGCCCTACACCAAGCTGGTCATTGAATCCATTTCCGCTTAAGGGCCATGATCATCGTTGAGTTTGTGAAGTCAAACCAAGGCTGGCACGGCTTCCGTGCCCGGGGGCATGCCGGATTTGCAGACCCCGGCGAGGATATTGTCTGTGCCGCCGTCTCAGCCCTGACGCAGACCGCTGTGCTGGGGCTCACGGAAGTTGTGGGCTTGGAGTGCCAGGTGAGCGTGGAGGAGAAGGAAGGGTCTTTGGACTGCCTGCTCCCCAGCGGGCTGGCTGGCCAGGATTGGCAGCGGGCTCAGCTCATTCTAGAAGTTCTGCATGCAGGGCTCAGAGCCACGGAGAAGGAATACAAGCGATATGTACGTGTGAAGGAGGTGCCATACCGTGAGGATGAATCTTCAGCTTTTCGCCTCCAAGAAGGGCGGCGGAAGCACGAAAAACGGCCGAGATTCGGCAGCGAAGCGCCTAGGCGTGAAAAGCCATGATGGACAGTTTGTAACGGCAGGAAGCATCATCGTCCGGCAGCGTGGAACAAGGGTAAAACCCGGTATCAACGTGGGCCTGGGCAAGGATGATACCCTGTATGCTAAGGTGGATGGCTACGTTTCCTTCGAACGCAGAGGAAAGAACGGAAAAGCGGTTAGCGTTGTATGTGATGCCGCACTTGCGTAGGAGAAATCCCTTTTGTGCTTCGGTGCAAAGGGGATTTTTTTCGGGAGGGACAAGTTATGTTTATCGATCGGGCCCGCATTTATCTAAAAGCCGGTGACGGCGGCGATGGAGTTGTCCGTTTTCGGCGAGAGAAATATGTTCCTGCAGGGGGCCCCGCGGGTGGCGATGGCGGCCGGGGAGGGAGCATCTACTTCNTGGTGGACGAAGGTCTGTCCACCCTCATGGACTTCCGCTACCGCCGCAAGTTTGTCGCGCCCTCGGGTGAACCGGGGAAATCGAAGAACATGGCGGGAAAAGATGGGGAAGATCTGGAAATCAGGGTTCCTCCCGGTACCATAGTTAAGGATGACGAAACCGGCGAGGTGCTTTTAGATCTCACCGTACCCGGAGCGCGGGTCTTGGTGCTGCCCGGTGGGCGGGGTGGACGGGGTAACGCTCGTTTTACCACCCCCACAAGGCAGGCCCCGGCCTTTGCGGAACGGGGCGAGCCAGGGCGGGGGCTCTGGGTTAAGTTGGAACTGAAGCTCTTGGCCGATGTGGGGTTGGTGGGTTACCCCAATGCGGGCAAGTCCACTCTGCTGTCCGTNGTTTCGGCAGCCCGCCCCAAGATCGCCAACTACCCCTTTACCACCCTTAAGCCCAACCTGGGTGTTGTGGCCTTGGGTGAAGGCAGTTCGTTTGTGCTCGCCGATATCCCCGGCCTCATTGAGGGTGCCCATGCAGGTGTGGGCTTGGGTATGGAGTTTTTGCGGCATGTGGAGAGAACGCGCCTGTTGCTGCACGTGGTGGATGCCGCGGGGGTGGAAGGCAGGGATCCGGTAGACGATTACCACAGAATCAACGCTGAGCTGAGCATGTACAGTGCGGAGTTGGCGGAGCGTCCCCAGATCGTTGTGGCCAACAAGGCGGACCTGCCTGCAGCCCAGGCGAACCTGCCGCGGCTGGAGGAACTGGCGGCCAGCCAAGGACAGGAGTTTTTCGTGATCTCCGCCGCCACTGGCCAGGGTACGGAAGCCCTGATGCGCCGCGTTGGGCAGATAATACGCGAGCTGAAAAAGGCGGAGCCTGCTGCTGAACCTGTGCAGGAGCTGGTGCTNCCCACAGAAGAGCCGGCCCCCCTGGAGGAGTTCACGGTTACCGAGGTTGATGGCGAATACGTGGTGGAAGGAGCAGGNCTGGAGCGGCTCATGCGCAGGCTGGACCTGAACAACCGGGAGGCAGTCCGCTATTTGCAGAACCTGTTTGCAAAAATTGGCTTGTATGAAACGCTGGAGGAAATGGGCGTACCAGAAGGAGCAACCGTTAGGGTTGGAGAATTAGAGTTTGAATATATGGAATGAGGGTTTGCTATGCTGACCAGTAAGCAGAGGGCGTATTTGCGCAGCCTGGGCAATGAACTAGAACCGGTNTTTCAAATTGGCAAGGGTGGGTTGTCGGAGGAGTTCCTCAATCAGCTCGATGCCGTCTTGGAGGNCAGGGAGCTGATTAAAGTCAGGGTCCTGAAGAGCTGTTTGGAAGATCCAGGCGACCTGGCGGAGGAGATCGCCGCGGCCCTGGATGCCCATGTGGTGCAGAAGATCGGCAGGATTATGTTGCTGTACCGCCCTGCCGAAGAGCCGCAAATTGAACTGCCCTAAAGGAGCCTAAGGAGATGACAGGCAAGTCGAAGAGGCTGGGGATCATGGGCGGCACCTTTGATCCCATCCACTACGGACATTTGGTCACAGCGGAGGGGGCAAGGTACACCTTTGGGCTGGACCAGGTCTTGTTTCTGCCCTCAGGCAGGCCGCCGCACAAGAGGGACGCCCAGGTCAGCGACGCCGAGCATCGGTACATGATGACCGTGCTGGCCACTTTGACCAACCCCTATTTCGAGGTATCGAGGTTGGAGATCGATCGGGGCGGGATCAGTTACACCATCGATACACTGCGTGCTCTCCGGGAGCAGCTGGGTCCTGAAACGGAGTTGTTTTTCATTACTGGAGCCGACGCCATTTTTGACATCGCCAGCTGGAAGGACTCCGATGAGTGCCTGGCCCTCGCCCATTTCGTGGCGGCCACGCGCCCGGGTTTTTCCCTGGAAGACCTCCCCGAGTCCACGCGGCAGTGGGTGGCGCGGCACCAAGAGCGTTTTCATATGCTGCAGGTCCCAGCCATGGCCATCTTCAACCGAGATTCGGCAGAGGGTGAGGGAGGGCTGTTCCATCCGCTACTTGGTACCAGAACCGGTGGAGCATTATATTCGCAGGCAGCGGTTATATAACCAGGCGCTACCCCCAAGCCGGAGCGGCGCTGCGAATTAGTCTAGATGGGAGGGGGGAAACCATGCTTTCAGAAGAAGAAGTCCTCAGGCGCAGAGCAGAGCTGGAGGAGCGACGCGCCTTGAAACGGCGGTACCGCCGCAGGCAGATCATCTTTTATTCCGTGTTCTTTGCAGTTGGCATCATTATCATGGTTTTGACAGCCCGCTTCACCTACTACCGCCAAGTAGCGGTAACCCAGGCTGATGGGGTTGATGAGAGCCGTCTCATGGTGCTGTTTTTGGGTACCGATGACATTGTGGAGGCCAGCACCAGAGCGGATACGATCATGCTCCTATCCATAGATACCGAATCTGGTGATGTGGGGGTTTTGTCCATTCCCAGGGACACCAGGGTATGGTCGCCGTCCCGGCAGCGCTGGGATCGGATCAACGCCCTTTATGCCCACGGCGGTACGAAGTTGGTTATGGAGGCTGTCTCACAGCTGGTGCGTGTGCCCGTGCGCTACTATGTGCACACTGACTTCCAGGGCTTCCAGGAGCTGGTGGATATCCTGGGCGGAGTGGAGATTACGGTGGAGAGGCGTATGCATTATGTGGACAAGGCGCAGGGGCTGGAGATTGATCTGTTCCCCGGCACCCAGGTTTTGGACGGAGCCAAGGCTCTCCAGTACGTTCGCTACCGCGATGGCCTAGGGGACGTCTCGTTGGTAGACCCCTTTGGCGAGAAGTACGACGGGCGGGTGGAGCGGCAGCGGCGCTTTGTGCAAGCCCTGGCCTCAAAGCTTTTGAGTCCGGCTGGTCTGGTTAAGCTGCCCCAGTTAGTGGCCCAAGTCTTTAAGATTGTGGATACCAATCTTCCCTGGGAAATGGTGCTTTCCCTGGCTGTGTCCGCAGGGAAGTTCTCCCCGGACCGCATGCAGACCGCGGTTCTGCCAGGCAACAGCCAGGTAATCAACGATGCCTGGTACTGGATCGTCAATGATCAAAAGGCGGGGCAAGTTATCGACACCGTTGTCCTGGGCAAGCCTGAGCCCCTGCAGCTGGTTGTGCTCAACGGCAACGGGCGTGCAGGTATTGCCGGACAGGTGAGTGATCTGTTGAGGGAATATGGATACACAGTGGTTTCCACGGGCAACGCGGAACACTTTGATCATGCTTCAACTTTGGTTGTGACCGCCCCTAAGAACGCGGCGCGGGTTAAGCCTTTAGCCGAGTTTTTGGGTGCTTCCGTTCAGGAAGCGGAGGGGGCAGGTTCGGAAGTGACGGTTATTATCGGGAAAGACTTTACTCTGAATACGGAAAGGAGTGTGGGGATTTGACCCAACCCAGCGCCGTAAGGATAGCCCAGGTGGCTGCTCGCGCTGCAGACAGCAAAAAGGCCGACAACGTGCAGGTACTGAAGATGCCTGAGGTGATGGTGGAGGCTGAGTTTTTTGTGATCTGCAGTGCCCAAACGCAGGTTCAGGTCCGGGTTATTGTGGATGCGGTAAACGACGCGCTGCACAAGGAGGGCGTCGAGCTGCTGCGTCAGGAAGGCGGCCCGGGGAACAGCTGGATCCTCCTGGACTACGGTGCAGTGATTGTCCATGTCTTCTTGGAAGAGGACCGTCACTATTACGATTTGGAAAGGCTGTGGGCTGACGCCCAGCCTGTGGCCTGGCATGCGTGAAGCGTATTCTATTCTGGCGAGGTTCTATGACCTCTGTATGGAAGTGGACTACGGTGAGTGGGTGGATTATCTTCTGGAATTATGCCGCTTCCATCACCATACACCCCATTCCGTAATCGATCTAGGCTGCGGCACCGGTAATCTAACCATACCCCTAACCCAGCAGGGCTGGCGGCTTACGGGTGTTGATTTATCCTGGGCCATGATCGCTGAAGCGCGCGGGAAAGCTGCAGGTCTGGGCCTGGAGATACCTTTCTACGTGGCTGATCTCAGGGATTGCCGCCTACCCGGCGCCGCCTTTGATACCGCCATCAGCGGCTGCGATGTTTTGAACTATTTGACCTCAGAAAGCGATCTGGAGCGGGCGTTTGAGACCGTATTCCGGCTTCTGACCCCCGGCGGGCTGTGGCTCTTTGACCTTAACTCCCTTTCGAAAGTGGAGGAAGTGTACGGCAATAACTGTTACGCAGATCTCCAGGACGACTTTGCCTATTTTTGGGACAACTCCTATGATGCGGAAAAGGGCATCTGTACAATGGATTTGACCTTTTTTGTGCGGACCGCGGAGGGATTGTACAAACGGGTTCGCGAGCGGCATCAGCAGCGAATATGGCTGCCTGAGCAGATTGAGCAGCTGTGTGCGGACCACGGTTTTGAACTTTTGGGCTGCTATGATTTCCTCACCACCAGTCCAGCGAGTACTGAAGGTGAGCGCTGGCAGTTTGTGGTCAGAAGGCAGGTATGAGGCAGGAGATAAGAATGGAAGAAGCACCGCGTGGGTGCTTCTTTTGGTTTACGGGCTTCTAAATGTGGTTGGGTTTTGGCGGGAGGTGGGGAACTGCCCTCTGAGTAGTTCCTGTTCCGCCAGGGCGATCATGCGCCTTACCATATGGCCGCCCACGGCACCGCATTCCCGCGAAGTGATGTTGCCCCAATAGCCAGTCTTGTATTCTGGATTGATCCCCAACTCGCTGGCCACTTCGTATTTGAACTGATTTAAAGCTTGGAAAACCTGCGGGGTCGTCTTCAGCTTACTGGTGTTGGTGTTTGCACCTTGGGCCATTGCTATTCCTCCCTTTCTGCTTGTAGCATCTCCTCGGCGGTTTGGTTTTAGACCTGATAGGTTTTGGAAGACCCTTGTTGTCCATGCAGGATTCCATAGCGGATAGTGGAATATATTCCGATGTACTCGTGATGACTTTCNCGCAGTCCGATCTGAAAGGGTGAGCTACTTGATGCAAAGAACATTTCCCCGTGGAGGGGGAGATATACCGCACCGCAAGTCGGCCACGGACAACAAGCCCATTGTGGTCATGCCGGCGCCTGCCATCGCTGTCATCCCCCTGCAGCAGCATATAGGTGCTCCCTGTGAGCCAGTTGTGGCTGTGGGGGACAAAGTGAAGATGGGACAGCTGATTGGCCAGTCCAAGCAGTTCATCTCCGCTCCNGTGCACTCCAGTGTTTCAGGGCAAGTGCTGGCCATTGAAGAGAGACCTTTGACCAGCGGTGCTAAAACGCTGTGTGTGGTGATCAAAAATGATGGCCGTGACGAGCCGGCCAGTGCCGAGAAGCATGCCGANATCAGGAAGTTGTCGGCTAGTACCATCCGCCAGGCGGTAAGAGATGCTGGAATCGTGGGCATGGGAGGTGCAGGCTTTCCCACCCATGTCAAGCTGAACCCGCCTAAGCCCGTGGACACCATCTTGATCAACGGGGCGGAGTGTGAACCTTACTTGACCTGCGACCACCGCCTCATGGCCGAACGGGCCGACGAGATGGTGCAGGGCCTTTTGGCCATGATTAAGGCCGTCGGAGCTGCCAAGGGGGTCATAGGCATTGAGGCCAACAAACCCGACGCCATCTCCCAGGTGCAGGCGGCAATTGCCGACTATGATCAGCTTTCCGTGGCGGTCCTGCAGGTGCGCTATCCCCAAGGTGCGGAGAAACAGCTGATCAAGGCCATCCTGAACAGGGAAGTACCCAGCGNAGGCTTGCCCCATGATGTGGGCTGCGTGGTGAGCAACGTGCATACAGCCATTGCTGTTTACCAGGCTTTAAGTGCGGGTAAGAGTTCCTATGAGCGGGTGGTCACCGTGAGCGGCGGCGCTGTTGTGGATCCCCGCAATGTGCTGGTGCGTGTGGGTACACCCATTGAGGAGCTGTTCAACTTCTGCGGAGGTTTCTTAGGCGAACCGGAAGTACTGGTGTGCGGCGGTCCAATGACCGGACCACCCATAAAGGAGCTTTCCGGGCCCGTGGTCAAAAACCTTTCGGGGGTCCTGGCTTTGACCCGCGAAGAAGCGGCCTTTGATGAAAACCTCCCCTGCATTCGCTGTGAGCGCTGCGTACGGGCCTGCCCCATGGGNTTGACGCCCAACCTGCTCGGAGAGTATTCGGAGAAGGGCATGTATAGGGAGGCCGAGCGGCTTCATCTGAAGGATTGCATCGAATGTTCACTGTGTTCGTACGTCTGTCCTGCTAAGCGGGCCTTGGTGACTTGGATTAAGCAGGGTAAAGCGGGCTTAGCCGCTGAGAAAGCCAAGGAAAAAGTGAGCTAGGAGTGAAGTGAATGCAGATCAAGACGGGTCCGTTTCTCCGTAGTCCCTTAACAATTAAGCAGATCATGATCGATGTGCTGATCGCCTTGACGCCTGCGACCATAGCTGGCTTGATCTTCTTCGGTCCGGCTGCCCTTAAGGTACTGGTACTCAGCACGCTCAGTGCAGTCTTGACCGAGGCCATCCTCCTGCGGGCGCCTTTGACACCGAAGGGGATCTTCGGCGATGGCAGCGCGGCGGTAACTGGCCTGCTGGTGGGTTTGATCCTGCCTTCCACTGTGAGTTGGTGGATACCCGTTGTGGGTTCAGTTCTGGCCATTGCCTTGGTTAAGCTGGCCTTTGGTGGCTTGGGCCACAACATCTTTAACCCCGCCTTGGGTGCCCGGGCCATTTTGCTGCTGGCCTTTACCTCTCAATTAGTCAAATTTGCAGCACCCTTTGAGGCTGTAACCGCGGCTACTCCCCTCTTAAGCACCCGCAGTTTCTCCTGGCCCTTGGTTTGGGGGAATGTGGGCGGCAGTATCGGGGAGACCTCGGTCATTGCCATCCTGCTGGGGGCCGCCTACCTGCTTTTCAAGGGCCANATTAACTGGCGCAACCCCTTGGGCTATGTGGGCAGTGCCTTTGTGCTCGCCCTGCTGTGGGGTTTGGATCCCTGGTACACCATTTCCGCAGGGGGCTTGCTGTTTGCTGCCGTGTTCATGGCTACAGACATGGTCACTTCACCGGTGACTCCCTTGGGGCAGCTGATCTTTGGCATTGGCTGCGGCGTTTTGACCATGGTGATCAGGCAGTTTACATCGCTGCCCGAAGGGGTAACCTTCGCCGTTCTGACCATGAACGCCCTTTCCCCGGCCATAGAATCTTTGACCATACCCCGCATTTTCGGCCTTTCTGTGAGCCAGGAGAGCTGGAAGAAGGGTGTTGCCGTCACGACCGCCGCGGTAGTCGTTTTTGCGGCTCTGTTTGTGCTATTGGATGGGCCGGAGCCTCAGGTTGAGCCCGTGTTTAGTTACGGCCATTACCTGCCGGTTGGTGAACTTCTGGGGTCTGAGGAGTATGAGGTCGTCGAAGAGAACGGAACCCGCTATTACCTCGTTCGGGACGAGGAAGGTAATCCTGCCCAGACCGCTTTCGTGGCGGAACAGGGCGGGTTTAACGGTCCCATCCGTTTCTTCGTGGTGCTGGATGCAGAGCACCGGATTCACACCATCCGCATCCTGGAGCATGGCGAGGATCCGGGCCTTGGGGAGCTGGTCACCAGACCTGCCTTCTTGGAGCAGTTTACAGGGCTGGACAAAGACAGCGCCTTTAGTCTAGGCGTGGACGTTCAAGGCGTCTCAGGCGCCACCATTTCCTCCCGTGCTTTGGTTACTGGGGTGCAGAGGGCAGTGGATCAGTTTAACCGCACCTTCTTCCCACAAGAAGAGGTGGGAGAATACGCCGATGGCACCTACTACGCAGAGGTAGATTCCTTTGGCGGCAAATTGGAGCTGGAAGTGGTAATTGACGGGGGCAAGATCGCGGCCGTAAATGTTCTGGCCCATTCTGATACGCCGGGTATTTCCGATCCAGCCTTTGAGGCCATGCCCAAGCGAATCGTGGACGCTAACTCGCCGCAGGTGGACGCTGTTTCTGGAGCCACGGTCACCAGCACAGCCATTATGAAGGGCGTGGAGAAGGCTCTGGAACAGGCCGCTGGGGAACCTGTGCAGATGGCAGAGGGCTTTGCCATTGAAGTGGCAGACGGTGTACACCGGGGCAGCGCCGCTGGTTTCGGTGGCGAGCTGGT